>LNFM01002225.1_pt1 | contig 41096 bp, 44 predicted proteins | sample 596031 | NCBI WGS metagenome assembly LNFM01 (sample SAMN04254537, study PRJNA301005) | activated carbon metagenome | isolation source: dual media filters at the Ann Arbor, Michigan drinking water treatment plant | place: USA: Ann Arbor
TCATGAGAAGTTCAGGGTCGCGTCAGCTCGCGACCGGGTCCCAGCGCTGGAGTGCGGTCGCAGAGACCGTTGGAATCTGGTCGCACCTCAACCGATGTACTGACTGGAGGTCTTGAATATATTAGCGAATTTTTGCTGAATTTAATTTGTTTTTGATCGAAATGCACAAATTTTTCTGTGCAAATTTCGATCGCGACTAAAAATATAGTGATGGTGCTGCAAAACCTCTGACTGTGGCCATGGTGGTGTCGGGCTCCCAGTGCAGCGTAGCCCCCCTTAGCCGGACGATGGCAGTTGCCAAACGGAGAGAGGCCTCCCGGTAACCCGGGGGCGGGGCTGACAACTCGGCGTATCCTCGGCCCGCGGGCTCTACGACGGGTCGGCCACCACCTCAGCATCCGGTGCTGGACCTGTGCCTGGCTCAAGCTTCAGAGGTCAAGTGTGGCGGTGCATTCCAATTCCGCGGCAAGAACTATTCCAGCCGAGAAGCTGCCTGGCCAATGTCCTGCGCGGCAACACCGACCAGCCAGCATCCCTGTTGGATGGGTTGCTGCCCCGGAACAGGAAGAACGAATGGGATCAGCAGGCAGTAGCCGGCTGGGCTCGCGGCACCGGCCGGATGGGTCCCCTCAGACCACGCCGCGCGCCAGTTGCTCCGCCTCCGACACCATCTCGCGAAGCCGCCCGGCGGCCTGTAGCCCCTTCAGCGCATCGCGCCACACCGCCTCGGCCACGCGTTGATGCGCCGCCACGGCGTCATCGGCGCTGGTGATCGAGGCGACGCCCGTGCTCACCCAGGGCAGTGTATCGACCGGGAAGGGACTGCTGATGACATGCGCGTGGTCACGGCCGCGCAGGATACGAAAGGCGCCGGAAGGTTCCGGGCCCTGGGTCAGGCCGATTTGTAGCCCCATTGGCGAGCTTTCCATGATGCTGGCCAGGCTTAAAGCCTCGGCCGCCGCGGCCACGCGGCTGCGGGCGCGCGTGCGTTCAGGCATCTGAACTGACCCCGAAATGCCATCGCGGAGCATACGGCGGAGCGTCGATTCGCTGAGCACGGCAATCACATTCGGCCTGCGCGCCTGGTAGTTGCGCTTGCGCTGCGCCAGGCTTTGCGTTGCCTGTTCAATCGCGGCCTGGGCCACGGCGCGGTCGGGTGCCGATTCAGCAGCCTCGGCCCAGACCTCGGCCATCGCGCCGTCGAATGCCTCGGTGGTGATGGGCTGGCAAAGCCGGCCGCCGATCTGCAACACCTGATCGGCCTGTTCCTCGAGGTTGCGCAGCCTTTCCGCATAGGCGGTCGGGCGGGAAAAATATTCCACCCCGATGCCCAGCAGCGACAAAGGTGAGATCTTCAGCAACTCGGCCAGACGACGGATCGTCTCCAGCTTGATGACCTCGCCCTTCTCGTAGCGGTACAGCGCCGCGCGCGACACGCCCAGTCGCGCGGCGATTTCCTCCGCCCGCATGCCGGATTCGAGCCGATAGGCCCGCAACTGCTGTCCGACATCCGCAAACTTCATTCCAGCCTCCAGAACGTACAATTTTTGATATAGCGGACTACTCGATGAGAGGCCATCTCACCGAGCAGAGCTTGATCACAAATTCCCTACCGGATTCTGAACCGAAACGGCCTCACAATCCCTTGAGCATCAAATTCAGTGGGTAACGGGCCGATGCAGCCCACCGCCAAGGCGTTACCCGATCTCGTGCGCCGCCAGGGTCTCCAGTGCGCGAATCATGCCAGAGTGATCCAACTGGTCGCCGCCCATCGCCGCCACGGCGGAGAAGAGCTGCTGCGCGCTGGCCGTGTTCGGCAGCGCCACGCCCAACTCCTTGGCCGATTGCAGCGCCAGGTTCAAATCCTTCTGATGCAAAGCGATTCGGAAGCCTGGCGCGAAGGTGCGGTTGATCATCCGCTCGGCATGCACCTCCAGAATGCGGCTATTGGCGAAACCGCCCATCAGCGCGGCCCGCACCTTCGCCGGGTCAGCGCCGGCCTTGGAGGCAAAGACCAGCGCCTCGGCCACCGCCTCGATATTCAAGGCCACGATGATCTGGTTGGCCACCTTGGTCACCTGGCCCGCGCCATTCTCGCCCACCAGGGTGATGTTCTTGCCCATCGCCTGGAACAGCGGCAGGGCGCGGTCGAAGGCCGCCTGCGGGCCGCCGATCATGATGGTGAGTGCGGCGTTCTTCGCGCCGATCTCACCGCCCGAGACCGGGGCGTCGATGTAATCGCAGCCCAGGGCATTGATCTTCGCGGCGAAATCCTTCGTCGCGGTGGGCGAGATCGAGGACATGTCGATCACCAGCTTGCCGGCGGAAAGTCCCGCCGCCACGCCGCCGGCACCGAACAGCGCGCGCTCCACATCGGGGGTGTCGGGCACCATCAGGATGATGACCTCGGAGGCGGCGGCCACGGCGGTCGCGTCCGCCAGCACGGTGAATTTTTCCCGCGCCTCGGGCTTCAGCGAAGCGCGCTCGGGCACCGCGACCGAATGGCCGGCCTTGAGAAGATTCTCCGCCATGGGCAGGCCCATGATGCCCAGGCCAATGAATCCAATCTTCATTCACAAATCTCCTATTACAAAAATCTTGATAGAGAGTTTTTCAATTGAGTATATGATCGATCTAGGCTTTCTTTGCAGAATTTGCTGTCAACTCCCCAAATTTCCTGCGAAATCCCTTCCAATTCTGCGTCTAGTTTTTCGTAAACTTGATCATCAATAGACATTTCCGAATCATCAAATTCAAATCCATAAAGCCCTTTAACATATATTTGATCTTTTCCTCTAAAAATACGCTGCTCTAGAGTTTCCGCCCTCAATAATGCTGTCCTTGCTTTTTCAACATCTGCCAAAAAATCGTCGATAAGGCGCACTCCAGCCCCTGAAAGATATAATTCGCTGAGCACGCGAATTTTAGATAGTTCTTTGAGCTCAGATGACCTTGACAACAATAAGAACAACCGCCGGTAAGTGGAATATTTTACATCTGATTGATTTTCCTCTTCCAGAGGTATATCTACCAACATAGAAATTATACGAGACGTTGTTTCTTTTGCTTCAAAAAACGTAATTATAAATTTTTCTGCCACTTCTTGTCTGCGTTTTGCACGAACACTATGGGTCCAACTCAAACGCGCGACAAGAAGCGCTCCGATGACAGCGACCGCGGGCTGTAGGATTGAAACTGCGGTTTGGATAAAAGGCGCGCTTTCCAAGCTTAAGCGCTTTTTTTGTAGGGTGCGTACCAGCCAAGCCCGGCCACGGTGTCGCCCGCCGGCCGATATTCGCAGCCGATCCAGCCGCGAAACCCCATGGCGTCGATTTCCTTGAACACGAAGGGCCAGTTCACCTCGCCCGTGCCGGGCTCGTTCCGCCCGGGCGTGTCCGCCACCTGCATATGCGCGATATAGGGCAGCAAGGCCTTCGCCCGCGGCACCAGGTCACCCTCGGTGATCTGGGTGTGGTAGAGGTCGAATTGCAGGCCGAGCCGCTCGGGCCCCACCGCCTCGATCACCGCCACCGCATTGGCCGTGCCGGTCAGGGCGTAGCCCGGCATGTCGCGCTGATTGATCGGCTCGATCACGCAGGTCACGCCCTGTGCGATGGCCTTTTCGGCCGCCCAGGCGAGGTTGATGGCGTAAAGGCAGGTCAGGGTGCCTTGCGACACGCCAGCGGGCATCATGCCGGCCATCACATGCAGCCGCGGGCAGCCCAGCGCGCCGGCATAATCCAGCGCCTTCATGATGCCGTCGCGGAACTCCTGCTGGCGGCCGGGGATGCAGGCCATGCCACGCTCGCCATTCGCCCAATCGCCCGGCGGCGCGTTGAACAGCACCTGGCTCAGGCCATTGTCCTTGAGCCGCATGGCGATCTCGGCGGCGGGGAAATCATAGGGAAAGAGGAACTCCACCGCCTCGAAACCCGCCGCACGCGCTGCGGCGAAGCGGTCGAGAAACGGCAATTCATTGAACATCATTGAAATATTGGCGGCGAAACGCGGCATCTTGGTGCTCCCGTGGGTGCAGCGGGCGTAACCCGTTCGCGCCGTCGTGTCACCACATGCTGGCGCGGGCCCGCTCCGGCCACTCGCGATCATAGGCCTCACCGCCCACCTCGCCCGCTGTCATGCAGGCCAGGATTTGTCCGGGCGTGGGCAGGCCCTCGGCCCGGCTTTGGCTGGCGGCATCCCACAGCCCGGCGCGGATAATGGCCCGGGCACATTGAAAATACACCTCCTGCACGGTCACGACGGTGACGCTGCGCGGCCTGGCACCTTCCACCGAAAAACTGTCGAGCAGTGCGGCATCGGCGACCAGATGCGCCCGGCCATTGATCCGCAGCGCATTGCCGCTGCCGGGGATGAGGAACATCAGCGCCACCCGCGGGTCGCGGATGATGTTGCGCAGGCTGTCGATCCGGTTGTTGCCGCGCCGGTCCGGCAGCAGCAATGTCGTCTCGTCCTGGATGCGGACCAGCCCATGCGCATCGCCGCGCGGCGAACAATCCAGCCCCTCGGGCCCCACCGTCGCCAGGGCGCAGAAAGGCGCCGCCGCAATGATCCTGGCGTAATCCGGCGTGATGCGATGGGCCACCTTGCGCAGGCTGGAATCATTGGGCGTGCCGTAGAGCGCTTCCAGCTCCTCCATCGTGCGGATCATGCGGTGCCTTTCAGGGGCAGACGTTCAGCGATGAGGAAGGGTGCGCCAGGACCGGCCTGGGTGAAAAGGCAGATTTCGGTCACCAGGCGCGGATTGGCGGGGACATCGCCGAAATGGTGATGCAGGGCGGGCAGGATGGCGTCGCGCTCGGCCGCGTTCAGCCGCCGGGTCAGGGTGACATGGAACTGCCATTCCGCCAGCACATAGGGGTAGCCCCATGCCGCCAGCAGCGCCTCATGCGCCGGTGAGAGCGGTGCCTTGCGGCGGCGGTCCAGCTCGGCCTGATCAGGCGGGGCGCGGAATTCGTCCAGCCCGGTCACGCAGGCATCGGCAAGCGCGTGCAGCGGCGGGCAATGTGTCGTCTCCCGCAGCGCCAGAAAGCCCTTGAGGTCCCGGATCGCCAGCGGCGGCAGGGCGAAGGGCCGGGTGGCCTCGGCCAGTGCGGCCACCGCGTCGCGCAGCAGGCCATAGGGTTTGGTCAGGCGGAAGGGCGGCTTGAGCGTGGCATGCAGGCCGTAGCCGCGGGCATCGGCGGTGAGCTCGGCGATGCCCGGCAGGTCGGGCTGGGGCAGCGCCGCCGCCGTCTCGGCATCGCGGCCGAGCCATTGGCTGCCCAGCGCGTGCAGCGGGTCGGCGATCCCGGGCGCCCAATAGATCGCCGCGCGCATCATGCGACGCGCATGCCCTCGCGCCAGACGCGCCGCACGAAGGGCAGGCCGGCGTGGTGGCGCAGTTGCACGATATCGGCCCGCAGCCCGGCCGCGATCCGGCCGCGATCGGCCATGCGGCACATCCGCGCGGGATTGGCGGTGATGGTGGCGATGGCGGCCGGCAGGCCCATCGCGGCCTCGCAGGCATAGGCGGCCTCGATCATCGCCGCCGGCACATAGTCCGACGCGATGGTGTCCATCGCCCCCGCGCGCACGATCTCCATGACCGAGACATTGCCGGAATGGCTGCCGCCCCGGACGATATTGGGCGCGCCGCCGATCACCGCCACCGCCATGTCGCGCGCCGCCAGCGCCGCCTCCATGGTGACCGGGAATTCGCTGATCCGGATGCCGAGCGCGGCATGGGCCGCGATCTGCTCGGCACTTTCGTCATCATGGCTGGCCAGCGGCAGGTCGCGATGGGCCAGGCGGTCCAGCACCCATTGCCGCTGCCGGGGCACGACCCGCTCGCGCTTCTCGCGCAGCTCGGCGATGCGGGCCATCACCTCCGGCTCGCTCCAGTTGGTCTGCCGCACGCGCATGGCGATGTAGCGTGAGATGTCGCGGTACTGGCCGACCCCGGGCGAGTGATCCATGATCGAGACCATCGCCACCAGCGGGTGGTCGGCCACCGGATCGAGCAGCCGGGGCATGTCCTCGCCGGGCAATTCGCAGCGCAGATGCAGCAGGTGCTCGGATTTCATCAGGCCTGAGGCGTGCATTTCGGTGAGATCGCGCACGCCCTCCGCAAAGGTCTGATCGCGGCCCTGTTCGAAGCCGAGGTCACCCAGGCACAGCGCATCCAGCACCGTGGTGACGCCGGCCGCGGCGCATTGCGCGTCATGGGCGAGGAAGGCGCTGCGGCTGGGCCAGCGGGCATTGGCGCGCGGCTGGACCTGGCGCTCCAGATTGTCGGTATGGACATCGACGAGGCCGGGGATGATGTCGTCGCCCTCGCAATCCTCGGCTGAGGCGGCGTGGCTGCGGCCGGGCTGCACCTCGGCGATGATGCCGCCGCGCAGCACCACGGTGCCGTGGATGACGTCATCGCTGAGGATGATGCGGGCATTGGTCAGGATGGTCTCTGGCATCATGCGGGCTCGTATACGGGTTCGATGTGCAGCAGGCGATCGGCCACGCGGTCGCGCACGGGCAGATCGTGGAAGATGCCGATGATGGCCTGGCCGGCGGCCTTCGCCTCTTCGATGAGCGCGATCACCACCGCGGCATTGCCGGAATCGAGGCTGGCGGTGGGCTCGTCGAGCAGCAGGACGGGATGGGCGGCGGCAAAGCCGCGGGCGAGGTTCACCCGCTGCTGCTCGCCGCCCGAGAAGGTGGCGGGCGGCAGGCCATGCAGCGCGGCGGGCATGTTGAGGCGGGTGAGCAGCGCCGCCGCACGGGCGCGGGCCTCCCCTGCCGGCACGCCGCGGGCGCGCATGGGCTCGGCCACGATGTCGAGGCTGGAGACGCGCGGGATGACGCGCAGGAACTGGCTGACATAGCCCATCGTGTCGCGCCGGACCTCGCGCATCACCCGCGCATCGGCCTGCGCGATGTCGAGCATCGCGCCGTGGTGGCGAAGATGGATGCTGCCGCCATCGCAGCCGTAATTGCCGTAGAGGCAGCGCATGAAGGTGGACTTCCCCGCGCCGGAAGGCCCGGCCAGCGCCACGCATTCCCCGGCACTCAACGTGAGGGCGACATCGCGCAGCACGGCGATGCCGATGCCGCCCTGCAGATGCAGGGTGAAGGATTTCTGTATCCCTTCGGCTTGAAGAACCATCATGCCGCCACCGATCGCTGGAGGGTGAATGCCCGAAGGCGTGAATCGGTGGCCATCACGCCGCCAGCACCGAGGAGACCAGCAACTGCGTATAGGGGTGCTGCGGGTCGTCGAGCACGCGATCGGTCAGGCCTTCCTCCACCACGGCGCCATTGCGCATCACCACGATGCGATGCGCGAGCAGCCGCGCGGCCGCGATGTCATGGGTCACCAGCAGCACCGCCAGCCCCAGATCGGCCACCAGCCCGCGGATGAGATCGAGCAGCCGGGCCTGCACGGAGACATCGAGCCCGCCGGTCGGCTCATCCATGAAGACCAGGCGGGGGTTGGTCACCAGGGTCCGGGCGATCTGCAGCCGCTGCTGCATGCCGCCGGAGAAATTTTTGGGCGACTCGTCGATGCGCGCGGGGTCCATTTCCACCCGTTCCAGCCAATGCGCGGCGACCTCGCGGATATGGCCGTAATGGCGGTTGCCCGCCGCCATCAGCCGCTCGCCCACATTGCCGCCGGCGGAAATCTCCATGCGCAGCGCGTCGCGCGCGTTCTGATGGACAAAACCCCAATCGCTGCGCATCAGCCGGCGCAGGGCGGCGTCCGAGGCGTCGAGGATGCTGTGCGTCGCACCGGCAGCATCACGGTAGAACACCACCCCCGCATCGGCCCGCTGCATCCCCGCCAGCACCCGCAGCAGGGATGATTTGCCGGAGCCGCTCTCGCCCACGATCGCCACCACCTCGCCCGGCCAGATCGAGATCGCCACGTCATCGAGCGCGCGCACCGCGCCGAAACGCAGATTCAGGCCGGCCGCCTCCAGCAGCGCGCTCAAGTCACGTCCCCTTGGGGCGGCCTGGAGGAACAATAATCCGTGTCCGAGCAGACATGCATCCGCCCGCCCTGGTCATCGGTGATGACCTCGTCGAGGTAGCTCTCCGCGCTGCCGCAGATCGCGCAGGCATGCGGCGCGCGCACCGCCTTGAAGGGGTGATCCTCGAAATCGAGGCTGCGCACATCGGTATAGGGCGGCACCGCGTAAATCCGCTTCTCGCGCCCGGCGCCGAACAATTGCAGCCCGGCATTCATGTGCATCTTCGGATTGTCGAAGGCGGGAATCGGCGAGGGCGACATGAGGTAGCGGTGATTGACCATGACGGGGTGGTTGTAGCTCGTGCCCACCTCGCCCTGGCGCGCGATGTCCTCGTAGAGCTTGACCTGCATCAGGCCGTAATCGGCCAGCGCGTGCAGCTTCGTGCTCTCCGCCACGCGGGGCTCCAGCTTGAACAGCGGTTCGGGCATCGGCACCTGGTAGACCAGGATCTGGCCCTCGGCGAGCGGCGTCTCGGGGATGCGGTGGCGGGTCTGGATGATCGTCGCCTCGCGCGTGCTTTCGGTGGTGGCGACGCCGGCCACGCGGGCGAAAAAGCGGCGGATGGAGACGGCATTGGTGGTGTCGTCCGCACCCTGGTCGATCACCTTCAGCACATCGGCCGGCCCCAGCACCGCGGCGGTGACCTGGATGCCGCCCGTGCCCCAGCCATAGGGCAAGGGCATTTCGCGCGCGCCAAAAGGCACCTGGTGGCCGGGAATGCAGACCGCCTTGAGCAAGGCGCGGCGGATCATCCGCTTCGTCGCCTCGTCGAGATAGCCGAAATTATAGCCGGTGAGTTGCTGCGGCACCAATTCGCGCCTCCCGGCCGTGTCCTCCGCCGATCGGGGCTGGGCGTTCATTCCGCGCGCTCCGCGAACCAGCGCGCGCGGATGGCGCGGATTTTTTCCAGTTCGCTCTGAAAATCGACGTAATGCGGCAGTTTCAGGTGTTCCACGAAGCCGGTGCTCTCCACATTGTCGCAATGGTAGAGGACGAATTCAGGGTCTTGCGCTGGCGCGGTGGCGTCCTCGCCCAGCTCGGGGGCGCGCAGCGCGCGGTCGACGAGTGACATCGCCATGGCCTTGCGTTCGTTCTGGCCGACCACCAGACCATAGCCGCGGGTGAATTGCGGCGGCGCGCTCGCCGTGCCGGCGAACTGGTTCACCATCTGGCATTCCGTCACCATGATGTCGCCGATATCGATGGCGAAGCCCAGCTCGGCCGGCTCGATCTCGACGGTGACCTCGCCCATGCGGATCTCGCCCACGAAGGGGTGGGCATTGCCGTAGCCGCGCTGGGTGGAATAGCCGAGCGACAACAGGAACCCCTCATCGCCCCGCGCCATGGCCTGAAGCCGCAGCGCCCGGTCGGCCGGAAAGGCCAGCGGCTCGCGCGTGATGTCCGGCGGTTCGGCGTTGGAGGCGGCCTCGGGGGCCATCAGCCCCTCCTGCGCCAGGATGGTGGTGACCTGCGGCATGCGCTGTGCCTCTTCCGCGGCCTCAGGCGCCGGCGGCGGCGCGATCCCTTCGGCCTCGAGGGCGAAATCCAGCAGGCGGTGGGTGTAGTCAAACGTCGGCCCCAGCACCTGGCCGCCGGGAAGGTCCTTGTAGGTGGAGGAGATGCGGCGATGGATCGCCATGGCGCCGGTATCCACCGGCAGGGCATAGCCGAAGCGGGGCAGGGTGGTGCGATAGGCGCGCAGCAGGAAGGCGGCCTCGGTGCTGTCGCCGCGCGATTGCTTGAGCGCGAGCGCCGCCAGGCCACGATCGGCGCAGGCGCCCTCGGCCATCACCCGATCGACGGCGAGGCTGAGCTGCTGCTCGATCTGCGCCGTTGACAGCTCGGGGAGCGTGGGCTCGCCGCGGCGGGCCTCGGCGAGCCAGGCATGGGCATGGCCGATGGCGGTTTCGCCGCCCTTGACCGAGACATACATCAGCCGTGTTCCCGGATGGTTGTGGTGCGCGGTAGCCCCGCGATATGCCGCCCGGCGCAAAGGATGATGTCCAGCCCGCGCGGGAAGAGACCGGCCAGAGCGGCGCGCTCGGCCACGAAGCCCTCCGGCGCGCCGGTCACATGCAGCGCGGTCGCGCTCTGAATACCCGGGCCGGTCAGCAGCCAACCCGGCGCGGCCGCCAGCGCCTGGACCTGCAGGAAGAGCGTGGCGCCATCCTGTGGCACCTCGTCGCTCCCCAGCGCCAGGCTGGCCAGCGCCGGCGGGCGACCGCTGGCGAGTAGAAAACGCGCCTCACCCGCGGCCACCAGCGGCGCGCCGGTGTGAAAGCGCAGCCAGGCGCCCAGCACCGCCGCGCCGTCATGCCACAGCGGCGTATCGGCATCGCAGAGCGCCAGGGCCAGCGCGCCCATGGCGGGGCAGAGCGGCGCCGGCGCGTCGGTCGCGTCGGGCAGTTCCAGGATGCGGCCGGGGTGGGAGAGGGCGTGCAGCATGGCGCGGAAGCTGGATTGCGCGCCCAGCACGGGGTTGGCGAAGCCTGGGGTCATCATCGCATCGTCGCCATGGTGAAGAACTGCACCCGCGTCGCCTCGGCGCGGCGGGCATCGCGGGCACGGCGCCCGGCCTGCTCGACCGCCTGGGGTTCGATCAGGGCCGCCATCAGTGCCGGGTGCCAGGCGGGGTCCTGCAGCGCGGCGTCCAGCGCCGCAGCCAGCTCGGCCTGTTCCAGATCACGCCCCAGCACGGTGGCGTGGCCCATGCGTCCCGCCATCTCGACGGTGCAGCGGGTGACGGTGGCCTCCGTCAGGTTGAAGGGCGCGCCATCGCCGCCCATGCGGCCGCGCAGCATGACCAGCCCGATCTCGGGCCCGCGCAGGGCGCGGTATGGCGGCAGCCCGGGCACATGCGGGCGCATCGCCGCCGCGGGCATGCGGGCGAGCACCGCCATCCAGCGCCGGCGCGGCGCCTGGCCGGAGGATGGGTCGTCACCGTGCGCGGCGGTCGGGGGCGAGGTATCCAGGGTTTTCATGGGCAAGGTCATCGGGATGTCTAGACAATCCCATGGCCGCTCCTCTACCGTCAACCGGATGATCCCATGGAAAGGGTGCCTCCTTGGTTGAAGATTCGATGACGGCCCTGGCCGCGCCGCTGCCGCGCGGCGATGGTGTCTCACTGTGGCGCCAGATCGTCTCGCGGATCGAAGGCGAGATCACTGCCGGCCGCCTCGCCGCGGGCGCCCGGCTGCCGACCGAGGCCGATCTGGCGCAGGGCTTCCGCGTCAACCGCCACACCATCCGCCGCGCCATGGAGGAGATGGCCAGCCGCGGCCTGGTGCGCGTCGAGCAGGGGCGCGGCTCCTTCGTGGCCGAGGAGGTGGTGGAGTATCCGCTGGGCAGCCGCACCCGGTTTTCCGAGATCATCCGGGCGCAATCGCGCGAGCCATCGGGGCGGATCATCCGCCTGGGCGAGATCCAGGCGGAGGGCCGGGTGGCCGAGCTGCTGAAGATCCGGCGCGGCCGCGGCGTGGTGGTGGCCGAGCGCCTGGGCTTCGCCAATGGCCGGCCCATCCTGCTGGGGCAGCATCATTTTCCCGCCCATCGCTTCTCCCGCATCGCGGCGCTGCTGTCGGAAAACCCCTCGATCACCGCGGCGCTGGCGGCCAGCGGCGTGCCGGATTACCGGCGCCAGGTCACCCGCATCACCGCGCGCATGCCAACGCCCGAGGAGGCGGAGCTGCTCGGCCAGGCCCGCACCCGGCCGGTGCTGCTGGCCGAGGCGGTGAATGTCGATCCCGAGGGGGTTGCCGTGGACGTGACATTCACCCGCTATGCCGCGGGGCGGACGCAGCTTGTGGTGGAGGGGATCTGATGGATTGGTTGATCGAGGGCGGCCAGGTGCTGGGCCCGGCCGGGCTGGAATCGGGCCCGCTTGCCGTCACGGGCGGGCTGGTGGCCGGGGCTGCGGCGCCGGCGGCGCGGCGGCTCGATGCCAGGGATTGCTGGGTGCTGCCCGGCATCGTCGACATTCATGGCGACGCGCATGAGCGCGCCCTGCAGCCGCGCCCCGGGGTGGGCTTCGGCCCGACGCTGGCCTGGCGCGACACGGCGGCGCAGCTGCTGGCGGCCGGCATCACCACCGCCTATCTCGGCGTCACGCTATCCTGGGAGCCGGGGCTGCGCTCGCGCGAGATGTTCCGCGCGCTGCTGGCCGCGCCGCGTCCGCGAAGCCCCGACATGCGGGTGCATCTGCGCTTCGAGGCCGATAATCTCGGCGCGCTGGATGACGCGCTGGCCGCGATCGCGGCGGGGGAGGTGCATCTGCTGGGCTACAACGACCACACGCCAGCCATCGCGAAGAAGGTCGCGGACCCGATGAACCTGGCGAAATATGCCGGTCGGGCCGGCGTTTCGGATGCGGATTTTCGCGCTCTGGTCGATACCGCCATGGCCAGCCGCCCCGGCGTGCCGGCGGCCCGCGCGCAGCTGGCCGAGGCCGCCCGCGCCGCCGCCATCCCGATGCTGAGCCATGACGACCCCGATGTCGCGCAACGCGCCGAGTACCGTGCGCTCGGTGCCGGCATCTGCGAATTCCCGATCACCGAGGCGGTGGCCGCGAATGCTCGTGGGCATGGCGAGCATGTCGTGATGGGCGCGCCCAATGTGGTGCGCGGCGGCAGCCATATGGGCTGGGCCTCTGCCGCGCCGCTGGCCGAGCGCGGCCTGGTGACGATGCTGGCGAGCGACTATCACTGGCCCGCCCTGTTCGAGGCGCCCTTCGTGATGCTGCGGCGGGGTGTGATGGATGTGGCTGGGGCTTGGGCGCTGGTCTCGGCCAATCCGGCCGAGGCGCTGCGGTTGCCCGATCGTGGTGGCCTGCTGCCAGGGATGCGCGGCGATGCGCTGCTGGTGCGCGGTGGGGCCGAGGCGCCGGCCCTGGTCGCGGTGCTCGTGGGTGGAGCACTCGCCTGGCTGGCGCCGGGCGAGGCGGGCAGAATCGGGTAGCCGCCAGAAGCCGGCAGGCCCCCTCAGGATACCCCGGCCGGCCTCAGCCGGCGCGGCGGCTTTCCTCGGCGAATTCGGCCACGACATGCTCGACCGGTGCGGCGATCTTGCCCTCGGCCGTCGCCATTGTCTGGCTGAGGTCACGCAGCAATGCGGCGCCGGTGACGGTGCGCTGTACCAGCACGCTGCGGCGGTCCATCGGGTCGAGCTTGCGGCGGGCGAGGTCGAGTTCGCCCAGGCGATCCAGCGCGCGGGTGATCGCGGGCTTGGAGACGTTCAGCGCGCTTGCGAGGCCGCGCACGGTGTGCGGGCCTTCCGCCAGGTAAACGGTCAGGAACACGCCGAGTTGGCGGGCCGACAGGTCGGGGCCGTCGCGACGCACCAGCGACACGACAGTATCCTTGAGGATGCCAACCAACTGGTCGGCCTTTTGCGTATCCGGCATCGTCGTCGTTCCTTTCGCGGGGCTTGCGGACAACCCTCCCGGCAAGGTGGGCCAGCACGCGGAGCAACCATGGACGTCTATCGGCACGTAGGTGGGAAGCTATAGGCCAGAGATAAAGGTATTGGCCAAAATTTATATTAAATTTTTTTCATGCCGACGCCACAGAGTCTTGCATCAGCAAGCGCTTGCAGCCGCTGGAGGGCTGGATTGCGGGGTTTGCAGCATCAGCGGATGGAATCGCGGTAAATTTCAAGACCGGATTGAAGTGCCCGCAGGCCCGTCGCCTCGCCACCCTCCGGCCGGCCCGCGCGGTTCGAATCATTCCAGGCATAGAGGTCGAGATGCGCCCAGGGCGTGCCGGCAGGCACGAAACGCCGCAGGAACAGCGCCGCGACCATCGCCCCGGCGCTCGGCTTTGTCGAGACGTTGTTCAGATCGGCCACCGGGCTGTCCAGCCAGTTGTCATAGCCATCATGCAGCGGCAGCCGCCACAGCGGATCATGCGCGGCCAGGCCGCCCTGCAGCAGCGCGGCCGCCAGCGCGTCGTCATTGGCGAAGAGCGCCGGCAGGTCCGGCCCCAGGGCCACCCGCGCGGCGCCGGTCAGCGTCGCGCCATTGATGATCAGCGCCGGCCGGTGCTCGCCGGCGAAGGTCAGCAGGTCGGCCAGCACCAGCCGGCCCTCGGCATCCGTATTGCCGATCTCGACCGAGAGGCCGGCGCGGGTCTCGATCACATCGCCGGGGCGGAAGGCCTGGCCACCGACCGAATTCTCCACCGCGCCCACCAGCAGCAGGATGCGCCAGGGCGCGCGGGCGGCCATCAGGCATTCGGCCAGCGCCAGCATCACCGCGGCGCCGCCCATGTCCTTCTTCATCCGCAGCATCGCCGCGGGCGGCTTGAGGTCGAGGCCGCCGGTGTCGAAGCACACCCCCTTGCCGCAGAGCGCGAGCAGCGGCGCACCCGGCTCGCCCCATTCCAGCACGGCAACACAGGGCGCCCTGGGGCTGGCGCCGCCCACCGCCTGCAAGGCGGGGAAGCCCTCGCTCAACGCGGCGCCCTCGATCAGCCGGAAGCTGGCGCCATGGCGCAGGGCGGTCGCCTGCACAGCCTCGGCCAGTTCGGCCGGGCCGAGTTCATTGGCCGGGGCATTGATCAGGTCCCGCGCCTGGCGAATGGCATTCAGCTCGGCCAGCGCGGCCCGGTCGCTCGCGGCACCGGGCAGGCGCAGACGGGCCGGGGCGCGCGTCGGCAGCTTGTAGCGGGTGTAGCGATAGGCCCCCATGCCCCAGCCCAGCACCGCAGCATAGGCATGGATATGCGCAGGCTCGGCGAGATGCCAGATCGTGCCCTCCGGCAGGGCATTGGCCAGGGCGCCGAAGCTGAACGGCGTCACCGGCCCGCGTCCCAGGCCCAGCACAACGCCGGCCAGTGTCACGGCGCCATCCTCCCCCGCCCCGGGCAGCAGCAACCAGCTCTGCGCCTGGCCGGTGAAGGCGCAGGCCAGGCAATAGGCGTGGAACTGTTCCGGGACGCCGTCATAGCGGCAATGGGTGGTGGTGTAGATCGGGAGCGAATCCCCGGCATCGACGAAGCAGTTTTCCATGGAACTGAAATATACCGTTCAAGCCGTTGGCGCCACATGCCCGCCATGCGTTGCAAGCCCGCCCAACCCGCGCCACATGCGCGGCCATGATGAATTCACAAGATGTGCTGGGATGGCACGGAACCACCATCCTTTGTGTTCGACGGCTGGGGCCTGATGGCCGGATGCAGGTCGCCATGGCCGGCGATGGCCAGGTCTCGATGGGCCAGACCGTGGTGAAGGGCAATGCGAAGAAGGTGCGCCGCATCGCCGGCGGCGCGGTGTTGACCGGCTTTGCTGGTGCCACGGCCGATGCCTTCACCTTGCTCGAAAGGCTTGAGGCGAAGCTGGAACGCTTCCCCGACCAGCTGGAGCGCGCCTGCGTGGAACTGGCCAAGGATTGGCGCACCGACCGCTACCTGCGCCGGCTGGAGGCGCTGCTGGCGGTGGCGGATAAGGACCGCTCCCTTCTGCTGACCGGGCAGGGCGATGTGCTGGAGCCTGAGGATAGCGTGATCGGCATCGGCTCGGGCGGCAATTACGCGCTGGCGGCGGCGCGCGCGCTGATGGGCGTCGATGGTCTCACCGCCGAGGAGACCGCGCGCCGCGCGATGGGCGTGGCGGCGAGCATCTGCGTCTATACCAATGGCAATTTCGTGCTGGAGACGCTGTGATGGACACCGTGAACCTGTCGCCGCGGGAGATCGTGAGCGAACTCGACCGCTACATCGTCGGCCAGAACGACGCCAAGCGCGCGGTGGCCATCGCCCTGCGCAACCGCTGGCGCCGGCAGCAGCTGCCCGAGGCGATGCAGGGCGAGGTGGTGCCGAAGAACATCCTGATGATCGGCCCCACCGGCTGCGGCAAGACCGAGATCGCGCGGCGCCTGGCGCGGTTGGCCAATGCGCCCTTCATCAAGGTCGAGGCGACGAAGTTCACCGAGGTCGGCTATGTCGGCCGCGACGTCGACAGCATCATTCGCGACCTGCTGGAGGTGGCCATCGCGCAGCTTCGCGATGCGGCGCGAAAGGGCGTGCAGGCTCGCGCCGAACTCGCGGCCGAAGAACGCCTGCTGACCGCATTGGTGGGCGAAGGCGCCTCGGGCGAGACCCGGATGAAATTCCGGAAAATGCTGCGCGCCGGCGAAATCGAGTCCCGCGAGATCGAGGTGCAGGTGAGCGAGCCCGCGGCCAGCCCGATCGGCATGCTGGACATGCCGGGCATGCCGCCGGGGATGCAGGGCATGCAGGAGCAACTTGCGAAAATGTTCGGCAAGGGGGCGAAGCCGCGCAAGATGAGCGTCGCCGCCGCGCGCGAGGCGATGCAACGCGAGGAGGCGGACAAGCTGCTGGATGACGAGGCGCTGGTGCGTGACGCGGTGCGCCATGTCGAGAACAATGGCATCGTCTTCCTGGACGAGATCGACAAGATCGCCCGTGGCTCCGGCCCCGATGGTGTGCGCGGCGGTGATGTCTCGCGTGAGGGCGTCCAGCGCGACCTGCTGCCGTTGATCGAGGGCACCACGGTCAATACCAAGCATGGCGCGGTGAAGACGGATTTCATCCTGTTCATCGCCTCCGGCGCGTTCCACCTGTCCAAGCCCTCGGACCTGCTGCCGGAATTGCAGGGACGGCTGCCCATCCGCGTCGAACTCAAGGCGCTGACCCGCGAGGATTTCCGGCGAATTCTGCGCGAGCCGGAACACTCCCTGGTCAAGCAGTACATCGCACTGATGGGCACCGAGGGGCTGACGCTGGACATGGCCGAGGATGCGGTGGATGCGGTGGCCGACCTGGCCGCCGATATCAACGCCAATGTGGAGAATATCGGCGCCCGCCGCCTCTCCACGGTGTTGGAACGGCTGCTGGAGGAGATCAGCTTTTCCGCCAGTGACCGGCCGGGCGAGACGGTGCGGGTGGATGCAGCGATGGTGGCGCTGCGGGTGGCGCCGCTGGCGGGCTCGGCGGATTTGTCGCGCTACATTTTGTAGCGGGGCAGGCCCGCGCCGCTGGCTCCGGGCCCGGTCAGGCCCGGATCAAAGTCCCCGCGCCGCCATCGGTGAACAACTCCCGCAGCACCGCATGCGGCGTGCGGCCGTCCAGGATCACCGCACCTTTCAGCCCGCGCTCGATGGCGTAGATGCAGGTCTCCACCTTGGGGATCATGCCCCCCGAGATCATCCCATTGGCGATGCCTGCGCGCACCTCGTCGACCGACATTTCGGGGATGAGCTCGCGGCGCTCGTTCAGCACCCCCGGCACATCGGTCAGCATCAGCATGCGTTCCGCGCCCAGCGCGCCGGCCACCGCGCCGGCCACGGTATCGGCGTTGATGTTGTAGGTCTGCCCATCCGGCCCCACGCCCACGGGGGCGATGACGGGCACGATATCGGCGCCGATCAGCAATTCCAGCACGCGGGTATCGATATGCTCGGGCTCGCCCACCAGGCCCAGATCCAGCACCTGTTCGATGTTCGAGCCCGGGTCCTTTACCATTCGCAGCAGTTTCCGCGCCCGGATCAGATTGCCGTCCTTGCCGGAAATGCCCACCGCCAGCGCCCCTGCGCGGGTGATGGCATTGGCCACCTGCTTGTTCACGGTGCCGGCGAGGACCATTTCCACCACCTCCACCATCTGCTCGTCGGTGACGCGCAGGCCCTGCACGAAGGTGCTCGTCACATTCAGGCGCTTGAGCATGGCGTTGATCTGCGGCCCGCCGCCATGCACCACCACGGGGTTGATGCCGACCTGCTCCAGCAGGGCGATGTCGCGGCCGAATCGGTTGGCCGCCTCCTCCTCGCCCATCGCATGGCCACCGTATTTCACCACCACGATCTTGTCGTCATAGCGCTTGAGATGGGTCAGCGCGCCGGCCAGGATTTCCATCTGGGCCTGTTTGGCGTCGGGCATGGCGGCGGTCTTCCTGGTTTTTCGCGCTGACCGGTTTGGCCGGCCGCACCGGGCCGGTCAAGCCGGCCCGGGCTTGCAAGTGGCGGCGGAAAGCCCGATTTCCTGGCCATGCCCATCCGCTTCGACAATTCCTATGCCCGCCTGCCGGAGCATTTTTATGCCCGCCTGCCGGCCACGCCCGTCGCCGCCCCGCGGCTGCTGCGGCTGAACACCGCGCTGGCGGCGGAGCTGGGGCTGGATGCGGCGGCGCTCGGCAGCCCCGCCGGCGTGGCGGCGCTGGCCGGCAATCTGGTGCCCGAGGGCGCCGAGCCCATCGCCCAGGCCTATGCCGGACATCAATTCGGCGGCTTCTCGCCGCAGCTCGGCGATGGCCGTGCCATCCTGCTGGGCGAGGTGATCCGCCCCGATGGCGCCAGGCGCGACCTCCAGCTCAAGGGCTCGGGGCCCACGCCCTGGTCGCGCCGGGGCGATGGACGGGCGGGGCTTGGCCCGGTGCTGCGCGAATACATCATCAGCGAGGCGATGGCGGCACTCGGCATCCCCACCACCCGCAGCCTGGCCGTGGTCGCGACCGGCGAGGAAGTCTATCGCGAAACCCCGGTCCCGGGTGCTGTGCTCACCCGCATCGCCGCCAGCCATATCCGCGTCGGCACCTTCCAGTATTTCGCCGCCCGCGGCGATAATGAGGCGGTGGCCATCCTGGCCGAATACGCCCGCGCCCGGCACCACCCGCAGGCCGATGGCCCGCTCGGCCTGCTCCGCGCGGTGGTCGCAGCCCAGGCCGGGCTGATCGCGCGCTGGATGCTGGTGGGCTTCATCCATGGCGTGATGAACACCGACAACACGACCATCTCCGGCGAGACCATCGATTACGGCCCCTGCGCTTTCATGGATTCCTACGACCCCGCGACGGTGCTGAGCTCGATCGACTATGGCGGCCGCTACGCCTATGCCAATCAGCCGAAGATGGCGCATTGGAATCTCTGCCGCCTGGCCGAGGCGCTGCTCGCCATCCTGCCCGGCGACGAGGCCGCACAGATGGAAGCCGCCCAGGCGGCACTGGCGGAATTCGCCCCCGCCTTCCACGCCGCCTATCTCGGCGGGCTGTCCGACAAGCTGGGCCTGCCCGCACGCGATGACGAGCTGACCCAGGCGCTTTTGCGCGTGATGGCGGAGCAGGGGGCGGATTTCACCCTCACCTTCCGCGGCCTCTGCGACATGGCCGAGGGTGATGACCGGGTGCGCACCCTGTTTGCGGACGCCGCGGATTTCGATGCCTGGGCCGTGCGCTGGCGCGATGCCCTTGGCGGGACCGCGCCCGCCACTGCCATGCGCGCGAAAAACCCCGCCTTCATCCCGCGCAACCACATGGTGGAGGAAGCGATCGCCGCCGCGGTGGAGCGTGACGACCTGGCACCCTTCGAACGGCTGGTCGAGGTTCTCGCCCGCCCCTTCGAGGATCAGCCCGACGCGCCCCGTCACGCCCAGCCGCCCCGCGCCGAGGAGCGCGTGCTGGCCACCTTCTGCGGCACCTGAAACCATGCCAACCTCCCGCGAAACGGGAGGAATGCGATGCTTCGACGCCACGCCCTGGGTCTGTTCATGGCCGCACCCGCGCTCGCCCAGCCGCCCTGGCCGCAGCGCCAGCCTCGCCTGATCGTCCCCTTCGTCGCCGGCTCCTCGACGGACCAGGTCGCCCGCCTCATCGCCGGCCGGCTGGGTGAGGCGCTGGGCACGGCCATGGTGGTGGACAACCGCGCCGGCGCCGGCGGGCTCATCGCCAACCAGGCCGTCGCCCGGGCGGCGCCCGATGGCCATACCCTGCTCTTCGGCGGCTCCGGCGTTGCCGTCAGCGCCCTGATGAACCGCGACCCCGGCTATGACCCGGCCACCGATTTCACCCCGGTGGCCAGCTTCGTGGCGAACCCCGCCCTGCTGATGGTGCCAGCCGCCAGCCCGATCCGCAGCCTGGAGGATCTCGCCCGCCCCAGGCCGGGTGGCCTGACCTATGGCTCGGGCGGCATCGGCACGCCGGCGCATCTCGCCGCCGCGGCCCTGGTCGCGCGGCTGCGCATCGAGGCCACCCATGTGCCCTATCGCGGCGCCAATGAGGCCTCGCTGGCCGTGCTGCGCGGCGATGTCGATTTCGCCTTCGCCATCGTCAATGTGGCGCTGCCGCTGGTGCGGGACGGCAGTGCCCGGCCGCTGTTGCTCTCCGGCGCGCGGCGCTCCGATCTGCTGCCCGGCGTGCCCTACCTCGCCGAGGTGGTGCCGGGGATGCTGCCCATCTCCTCCTGGGTCGCGCTGATGGGCCCGGCCGGCCTGCCCATGCCGATCCTGCAGCGGCTGCATGACGCGGCCAACCAGCTGCTGGACGACCCGGCCTTCGCCGCCCAGCTCACCCGCGACGGTGGCGAGATCGTGCGCTTCGCAACCCCGGCGGCGCTGGCGGCTTTCTGGCAGGCGGAGGTGCCGCGCCAGCGCGCCCTGCTGCAACTCTCAGGAGCCCGCGCCGAATGACCATCGCCACCAGCCTCGCCGAATATGACGCCCTGGGGGAGCCGCGCTGCGGCACCGAGGATGACGCCGCCGCCGCCATCTGGCTGCGCAACGCCGCGCGCGCCGCTGGCGCCGAGGCCTGGCTGGAGGACTGGGACATCGAGCGTATCCTCCCGCGCCAGGCCGCGCTGGAGCTGGCGGATGGCACCATCGCCGGCCTGCCGCTGTTCGACGCGCCGCCAGGCCGCGTCACAGGGACGCTGGGCGCGCTGGGCTCGGCGGCCGAGATCGGCTGGCTGCGCGTCGACCCCGGCGGCGCCTCGCTGCCCGGGCAGGAGATCGCCCGGCTGCGCGCCGAGACCACGCACAAGGCCCTGGTGCTGGCCACTGGCATGGCCGGGCTGGCGCCACTCAACGCGCCGCGTTTCCCGGAGAATTTCGGCCCTCCGGTGCTGCAGGTGGCCGGCGAGGCCGCGGCCCGCCTCGCCCTGGGCGGCCATGCCACCTTGCACAGCCACTACGATCGGGACCGCACGACCAGCGCCAATGTGCAGGCGACCCGGCCGGGCGCGCCGGAGTGGCTGGTGCTGACGCCGCGCACCTCCTGGTTCACCTGCACCGCCGAGCGTGGCGGCGGCATCGCGATCTGGCTGGAGTTGCTGCGCCGTGGCGCGGCGGGCCATTTCCTGGCCAGCGGTGGGCATGAACTCGGCCATCTCGGCTTGAAGCACGCCATGCGGCATGGCGCGGTGACGGCGCCGATGGTGCTGCATCTCGGCGCCAATCTCGGCTGCGCCGGTGACGCGCGGCTGCATGTCCGCGCGCATGATCCCGATCTGGCCCGGCGGCTGGGCGCCCTGCTCGTGGCGGCGGGCTATCCGGCAGCGGCGTTGGTCATCGCCCCGCCCGGCCCGGTGAATGGCGAGGCGCATGAGCTGGCGGCGGCCGGCATTCCCTTCGCCTCGCTGATCGGCAGCAACCCGCTCTTCCACAGCCGGGACGACCGGCTGGCCAATACCGATGCCGCAAGGGCCGCGATGATCGCTGAGGCCTGCGCCCGGCTCATGGCCGGGTGATCAGCCCCGCAGCGGCTCGCCCAGGGTCTGCATCAGCCGGTTCGCCCAGGCGAACATCGCCACCGACTGGATGATGTCGAGAATTTCGTCATCCGGCATGTCCATCTCCCGCAGCGCCGCGATTTCGGCCGTGCCGGTTGTGGCGGGGGTGTGGCTGAGCGTGACGGCCAGCGCGGTGATGGCGCGCGAGCGGGCATCCATCGCCGCCCCCACGCCCTCATCGATCAGCCGCTGCATGAGTTTCGGGTCGCCCTTGAGCTGCACATAGCGCTGGGCATGCACCGAGAGGCAATAGGGGCAGCCATTCAGCCGGCTTTCGGCGGCGGCGGCCAGTTCGCGCTCCGCCCGGGCGGCGCCGCGCGGGCCATACATGATGGTGTTGAAGAGTTTCGAGCGCTGCCGGAGCACCTCGGGCTCCTGCACCAGGGCCAGGTAGTAGTCGCTGCTGCGTGCCTTGGGGTGGCTTTCGTCGAGGGTTTTTTCCTGCTCCGGCGTGGCCTGCGCGATGTCCAGCACCGGCACCCAGGCGCGCCAGCCCAGCGTGTCGATGGTGAAGCCGAAATCGGCAGTGCCACCGATCGGTGCCGGGGGGGCAGAGAGGGTCTCCATCGGCTCGCCACCCAGCAGCTTCAGCCCATGCAGCGCGCGGGCCTGCCAGGCGATATAGGCGATGAGCTGGCTGAGCATGATGATCTCGGCGGGCGTCAGCGCCAATTTTTGCAGCGCCGCCGGGCTCGCCTCATGCGGACGCAGCGAGAGCATCTCGGCATGCGCCAGCATGGGGGGCAGGCGGGGCGAGGCGCCGGCGAGGTGGCGATGATGTTCGGCCAGCTCCGCGCATTCATGCAGGGCCGCGACATTCAACGCCACCGCGTGGCGCTCGCCGGTGGTCAGGCCCGAGGGCGCCGAGAAGATCGCCGCCTCGCAGGCCGCGCTGGCGGCGCGGATGTCGGGGCGCAGCGCGCGCAGCGCATCGAGGGCACTGCCGGGGGTGATCCCCGCCAGCTCGTCCAACAGGTCGCGGGTCATGGGGTCTGTCCTCGCGGCACGAAAAACGGCGTGCCTTCCAGTTCGGGTTCGTCGAAGTCTTCCACGGCCCGGCGCAGCGCCGGAAAATTCTCGCGGAAGGTGGCGCGGGTGATGGCGTCGGTCAGGCGATCGGCCGCCACCGCCACGCCGGGGATGTCGCTGGCGATGCCGCCGAAGCTGGCATGGGCGCCGTAGTTCAGCAGATGGATCTGGCTGATCTCGGCCGGCGCCGCCGCATCGCGCGGCTGCAATTCGAAACCGGGGCCGAGATAGGGGAAGGCCAGCAAATCCTCCCGCGCCAGTTCGGGCGGCGGGGTATAGCGATCGCCCCAGCGGGCGATATGCGGGGCGAAGGCGGCCAGTTCCGGCACGCGGTCCATATCCACCGCGAAGCCGGTGCCGATGATGAGGAAGTCGAAGCGCCGTTCCTCGCCGGAGGCCAGCCGCAGCAGCACCTCTGGCCCGGCCCGAATCGCCCGCTCCACCGGCTGGCCGAGATGAATCTGCACCCCCAGCCGCAGCACCCGGAACACCGTCTCATGCGGCGGCGGCGCCTGCAGGTCCTGGCCATAGACCAGGAAGGCGTAGCGGTCGGCATCGTCCAGCTCGCCCCAGGCGCGGTGAAAGCCGGGATGGGCGCTGCCGCGGCCCTTGTTGATCTGCGGCAGCGTCTTGCGCCGCACGAAGACATCGGCCGAAGCCGCGCCATGCTCCATGGCCGCCGCCGCATTGTCGAGCGCCGAGGGGCCGGCACCGATCACCGCCACCCGCTTGCCGCGGAGTGCTTCGAAGTCGATGGCGATATTGGTGTGCTGGGCCAGGTCCGGCCGCAGGCCCGCCTCGGCAAAGCCCGGCCAGTACAGCCCGCCCGCGCCGCCGCGCCCGGTGGCCAGCACCACGCGCCTGGCCAGGATGCTCTCGCCCGATTCCAGCTCGGCCCGCAGCAGGCCGCACTCGGGCAGCAGGCGCCGCAGCTTCGCGCCATGGCGCAGCGGCAATTCCAGCACGCGCTGCAACCAGCCGAGGTAATCCTGCCAGAGCTGGTTGGGGATCTTGTAAAGCGCCTGCCAATCCGCCGTGCCGAAACGCGCCTCGTGATACGCCCGATAGGTCAGCGAGGGGATGCCGAAACACGGACCCGGCAGCGTCTTGGGCGAGCGCAGCATCTCCATCTTCGCATAGGTCATCCAGGGGCCTTCCTGCCCCGGCTGGCTGTCATCGAGCATGGCGATGTTGCGGATGCCGCGCAGCAGCAGCGCGCCGGCCGCGGCAATGCCGTTCATGCCGGCACCCACCACCAGCACCTCCAGCGCGCCATCCCGGCGGGCCGGCAGCCAGGATTTTCCGGGCAGGCAGAGCATGTCGAGGTCGCGCCTGACGGCCGCCTCATGCGCCACAAGCCCGATGCGGGTGGATTGGTTCATGCTGCGCCGCAATCTGTCATCGCGTGGCCGGGCTGTCCACGCGGTTGAGGCCCTCATGCAGCGCCCCGTGCAGCCCGGCCCAATCCATGCCGGCGAGCAGCGGGTTGTAGGAGAGCGGCGCACCGCAGCTCGCCTCCAGCGCCACCACCACGGAATGGGTGATGGGCATGTGCAGGTGCTTGGCCCGCGCCAGGGCGAGGTAGAAGGCCAGCCCATAGGGCACATCCTCGGTGATGTAGCGCGAGGTCAGCTCGGTCGGGCCCAGCACGGCGCCGCGGCCGGCGGCGATCTGCCGCGCCATCCCGGCGAGCGGGCCGAGCGGCACCTGATTGGCGCGATGCAGGGCGGTGGCGATGTTGGGGATGGTGTGGCCATAGGCCAGCGCCAGCATCGCCCGCTCGGCATCCATCGCCTCCATCAGCCGGCAGGCGCCCTCGGTCATCACGGCATATTGCGGCCAGGCCTCCCGAAGCTCGATGCGCGTCAGGTTGGTCAGTGCGAGTGCGGCGTGAATGATCGGGTTGGCGTTGATCAGCGCGACCTGCAGCGCGTCGGGGGCGGGGATGTAGTGGTTGCCGAAAAGGTCCTGCGCCAGCGCCGCCATGGCGGGGGCCGCGGCGGCGGGGATGGCGGCGATCTCCAAAGCGCTGCGCAGCATCGCCACGCGCACCCGCCCCGGTGCCAGGCGGCGCCCGCCCAGGGGCGTGGTGGCCATGGCGCCCACCGGCGCGCGCGGGCCGCGATGGGCCATCAGCCGCTCCAGCACCAGCGGTGCGAGGGAGGCGGCGGGGGCGATCAGCAGCGGCGTCTGGGCGGGCAGGGCGGTGGCGATCTCCGGCAGGAGATGGGCATAGGCATAGGCCGGCACGGCGAGCAGCGCGGCCTCGGCCCCGTCCAGCGCCTCAGCCAGCTCGGCCACGACGCGCAGCGGGAAGTCTCCCTCCAGCACGCCCTCGGCGCGCAGCGCTTCCAGCCCCACGGCCCCTGTGCCGGAGGGCGACCAGATGGTCACGGCATGCCCGCGTGAGGCCGCCAGTGCCCCGGCACCCGGCCCCACGGCACCGGCGCCCAGGATGGTCAATCGCATCGGCTGCCCCTCTCCTTGCCCATGGCCCGAGCATTCGGGGCTGCCGCCTGTGATGTCCAGGCCCATCGGGTCTTTTCTCCGGCCGGCGGGATACCCAGAATGGTGGGGTAGCGAGGATCATGCCCATGCCCTTCCCAACCCGCCGATCGATGCTGGGCCTGCTGGCGGCAGCACCGGTGGCCGCGCAGCCCTTGCCCGCCGGTTGGCCAGACCGGCCCATCCGCATGATCGTGCCCGCCGCTGGCGGTGCCGGCACCGCCGACACCATTGCCCGCATCCTGGCGCAGGAGCTGGACAAGCGGCTGCCCCAACGCACGGTGGTGGACAACCGCTCCGGCGCCAATGGCAATGTGGGGGCGGGATTGGCGGCGCGCGCGGCGCCGGATGGCCACACCATGCTCTATGGCTGGGCCGGCACGCTGGCCACCAACCCCGCGATGTACCGCGACCTGCCCTTCGACCCGTTGCGCGACTTCGAGCCGGTGGTGATGGTCGGCAACGTCCCCAATATCCTGGTGGTGAACAATTCCCTTGGTGTGCGCGACATGGCGGCGTTCACCGCGCTGGTGCGCTCGCGGCCGGGGGCGCTGTCCTTCGGCTCTTCGGGCAATGGCAGCTCGATGCATCTGGCGGGGGAGCTGTATCGCCAGAGCACGGGCACCAACATGGTCCACGTCCCCTATGTCGGCATTGCGCAGGGGTTCAATGACCTCTTCGCCGGACGGATCGAGGTGATGTTCAACCTGATCACCGGTGCAGCGCCGCAGGTGCGGGCAGGGCAGGTCACACCCATCGCGGTGCTGAGCGACCGGCGCTCGCCGGCGCTGCCCGATGTGCCGACGACGGCGGAGGTGGGCATGCCCGGTCTGGAATTCGGCACCTGGTTCTGCCTGATGTTCCCCAAGGGCACGCCCCAGCCGATCGTCATGGCGATGAACCGGGTGGTGAATGAGATCCTGGCCGAGCCGGAGGCGCGGGCGCGGCTGGTGGCGACGGGGCTCGATGTCTTCGGCGGCACACCGGAGCGGGTGACGGAACATCTGACGGCGGAGTTGCGCCGGCATGCCGAGCTGGTGCGGATTTCCGGCGCGCGGATCGGCGATTAGACCATGCTGCGAGATGATTCTGCGTTTTCGGCGATTCCGCCTCAACGCATCATGCTCTATTCGCCCCGCGCCGCGGCCAGGCCGGCCAGGATTTCGGGCATTTTCCGCGCCGCCGCCGCGTGCAGATCGGCATAGAGGCTGGTGCCATGGGCATCGATGCCCACGGTCAATGGCCCCAGCCCCTCCACCCGCAGCGTCACCAGGCGGTAATGCGCCACCAGATCATCCCAGTGGACCGAAACGACCTCGCGGATCGCCGAGGTGTGCAGCTCTGCTCCCCCGCCGAGGAAGGAGAGGTAGACGCAACCCACCTCCGCCATCGCCGCCGCGCAGCCCGCGTCCAGCCCGCCCTTGCCGCCGACCATGCTGAGCGAAAAGTGGCGGATCAGGCCGGGCATCAGCGGGTTGAACCGGGTGCTCGTGGTCGGGTTCATGTAGAGGATTTCGAGACCGCCCGCCGCCGTCTCCTGGCTGTAGGAGCCGAGGTGGAAGAGTGCGGCGCCCTCCAGCGGGGTCGGCAATTCCCGCGTGCCGGCCGCGCATTCCACCAGGCGCTGGATGGTCGGCAGGCCGGCGGTGATGGTGATCTCGCCATCGAGCAGCACCATGTCGCCGGCGCGCAGGCTCCGCAGCGCCTCGCGGCTGGCGGGCAATGTCAGGCGTATCATTCCACCCGCTCCACCCGGCCGTCATCGTAGAGCCGTGCCCGTGTGCGGCGGTTGATCCAACAATTGAACGCCACCGCCACGGGCGTGAAACCATGGCCGGAGGCGTATTCGACATGCACGGCCAGTGCCGTGGTGTCGCCGCCCGTGCCCATGGGGCCGAAGCCGGTGAGGTTGGTGGCCTTCAGCAAGCGCTCCTCCATGGCCGCGACGGTGGGGTCGGGGTTGCGGCTGTTCATCGGCCGCATGGTCGCCGCCTCCGCCAGCTTGGCGCAATGGCCGAAGCTGCCGCCGATCCCCACGCCGATCACCACCGGCGGGCAATGCTGCGAGCCCGCCTTCAGCACGCATTCCATCACATATTCCTCGATCCGCGCGAGGCTGGGGAAGGAGAAAATCTCCAGCGCCGCCCAGCGGCCGGAGCCCAGCGCCTTGGGCTGGCAGGTGATGTCGACATAATCCGCGCCGCCGATCACGTCCCAGGTGACCAGCGGCATATCCCGCCCATGGTACCCCCGCTCATTGGTCAGCGGGTTGGTGACGTGTTTCAGCAGCGGGGGCTTGATGGTCTCGACCAGCTCGGCAAACCCATCCACCACGGCCTGCTTGATATCGCCATCCATGGTGATGCGGGTACCCAGCGCGATGGAATAGACCGGCACACCGCTGTCGGAGCAGACGAAGCGGTCGGAGGTCTCGGCGGCGATGGCGCTTTTCAGCATGATGTCCAGCGTGCGCTGGGCGACAGGGTTGCTCTCGGCATCGCGTGCCCTTGCCAGCGCGGCCTTGGTGTCATCGGGCACTTTTCGCAGCGACCAGGAATAGAGATCGGCGGTCGCCTGTTTCATCATCGCGTAGGTGATGGGCATTATGGGCTCCTGGCCCAGCAAGGGCGCGAAAGGGGATGGGCATGACCGAGACGAGGCTGGTGCGGCGCGAGCGCGCGGTGGTGGAGGTGCATCTCGACGGCCCGGCCAATGGCCCGTCCATCGTCCTGCTGCCCTCGCTCGGCCGCGGTGCCGAGGATTATGACGGCGTCGTACCGCTGCTGGCGGCGGCGGGTTTTCGCTGCGCCCGGCCGGAGCCGCGCGGCATCGGCCGCTCCGAGGGCGACATGGCCGGCCTCACCCTGCATGACCTGGCGGCCGATGTCGCGGCCGTGATCGAGGCCGAGCGTCTCGCCCGCGTGCTGCTGGTCGGCCACGCCTTCGGCAATTGGGTGGCGCGTGTGGCGCTGAACGACAGGCCGGAGCAGGTGCGCGCCATTGCCATCCTGGCCGCTGCCATCACCACCGAGATCGATCCGGGCATCCGCGCCTCGATCAATGGCAGTTTCGACATGAGCCTGAGCGACGAGGAGCGGCTCGTGCATCTCCAACGCGGCTATTTCGCGCCGGGCAATGACCCCCGCGTCTGGCTGCCCGGCTGGCATCCGCCGGTGGCTCGCATGCAGCGCGAGGCCACCCAGGCCACCACCGAACGCAGCTGGCTGCGCGCCGCCGAGCGCACCCGGCTGCTCTATGTCGCGGCGGCCGAGGACACGATCTCGCCCCCACCCACGCTGGAAGCCCTGCGCGCCGCCATGGGCCCGCGGGCGGAGCTTGAGGTGGTGCCACGCGCCGGCCACGCCCTGCTGCCCGAGCAGCCGGCGGCGGTGGCGGCGGCGCTGATCCGCTTCGCCGGTCAATCCTGAAAGAACGGCGTCTCGGCGCCGCCATGCAGGATGACGTCGAAGCGGTAGCGCGCCGGGCCGTCGGGCCGGGCCACCAGCCGCTCGCGCACCTCCCCGGGCACCAGGGCGAAGACAGGGTCGGCGGCATTGTCGCCGGGGAAGAACAGCGTGGTCCGGGCGATGCGCATCAGCCCCGCCCCCATGATGCCGAGATTGATATGCGGCGCGCGGTGGTGGTTGCCATCGACATAGCCGCCGGGCAGCAGCGTGGTGAAGGAATAGCGCCCTTCGGCATCCGTCCAGGCCCGGCCCCAGCCGAGGAAATCCAGGTCGGCCAGATCGGCCTCGGGGTCCTCGGGGTGGTTGAAGCGGCCGGCGGCATCGGCCTGCCAGGCCTCCAGCACCATGTTCACGCATGGCACACCATCGGCCTTCAGCACGACGCCGTGGATGATGATGGTCTCACCCCGCGTGCTGGGGACAGCATTGGGCGTGATGCGACGCAAATCATTGTCGCCCTCGCGAAAGAAACTCTGCGGGAAGAAGGGGCCGATGGTGTGTTCGGAGGCGGGCAGCATCACGGCAGCTCCGGCGTGGCGGCGCGGCCGCGCAGCCCGATGTCGAAGCGATAGGCGAGCCAGCCCAGGCCGGTTTCCAGCGGCGGCACCGGCGTCGCCACAAGCCGCGCGCGGGCGGCGGCATCGGGCACGGATTGCAGGATGAGGTCGAGCTCGTTCAGCGGGTCGCCCGGAAAATACATCTGCGTCACCAGGCGGGAGAGTGTCGCCGGGCCGAGCACCGAGAAATGCACATGCGGCGGCCGCCACCATGCGCCCGGCACCGGCACGGGATAGGCGCCAGGGCGGATGGTGAAGAAGCCGTAGCGCCCCTGGGCATCGGTTAGCACCCGGCCATTGCCGATGAAATCCGGATCCAGCGGCGCGTCGCGCTGGTCGATGGGGTGGCGGTAGCGGCCGCCGGCATTGGCCTGCCACAGCTCGACCACGGCATGGGGGACGCCCCTTCCATCCTCATCCAGCACGCGGCCAGAGATGTGGATGAACTGGCCCTGCGCCATGCGACCGGGTGCGATCACCGCCAGGTTGTCATCGCCACAGAGCAATTTTTCCGACAGCCCCGCGGGTGCCGTCCGCTCGGTGCGCGTCGCCGGCCGGCGGATCAGCGGCGCCGACGGCGTATGCGAAAACGTGTTGGGGTAGCCGGCGATGGGCACCTGAGGCTGGATGCCCTCCGGCCAGGGGTCGAAACGCTGCTCCATCACGCTGCTCCCATCGAAAGGTCATTGAATTGGCCTTTCAGCTGTTATACGGGGATTGGTATGTTCAGCCAAGTGGATCTCACCCGCAGCGACGTGGCGCGCTACATCCAGCTCGCCACCCTCTTCCGCAGCCGGATCGAGCAGGGGGTGTGGAAGCCGGGCGAACGCCTGCCCACGGTGGAGGAACTGGCGGCCGAATGCGGCGTGGCGCGGGCCACCATTCGCCAGGCGATGGATTCCCTGGCCGAGGAGGGGCTGATCCAGCGCTTCCGCGCCAAGGGCACCTTCGTGCGCGAGCAATTGCCCGAACGCCTGTGGTGCGAGGTGGAGACGGATTGGTCCGGGCTGCTGCGCTCGCGCGATGGCGCGCGGATCGAGATTCTGGGCGAGGAAGGCGGCGCCACTCCTCCTGCCTTCCCGGAGGGCATGGGCCGCGCGGCGCCCGTCTATCGCCATGTCCGGCGCCGCCACTGGCGCGACGGCGTGCCCTTCCTGCTCGCCGATGTCTTTCTCGACGAGAGGCTTTGGCCCAGGGTGCGCGCGGCGGATCTGACGACCAGGACGGCTCTCAGCCTCGTCGCCGGGCTGCGCGGTGTGACCATCGCCGATGCCCGGCAGGTGCTGACCATTGGCGCCGCCGATGTCGAGGCGGCGCAGCGCCTGCACATCCCGCTCAACGCCCCCATCGCCCATGTCCGCCGCGCCGCGGTCGACCAGAAGGGCGTGGTGGTGCTGGTGGCGGACGGCATCTATCGCGGCGACCTCGTGCGCATCGATATCAAGCTGGCCACGCGTGATGGACAGGGCGACCAAAAGGCCACAAACTAGAACCAAGCAAACAGGAAACGTCGATGAAGCTGCACTGGTCCCCCCGCTCACCCTTTGTGCGCAAGGTGATGATCGCCGCGCATGAGCTGGGTGTCACTGAGAAGATCACCACCACCCGCACCCTGGTGGGGATGGAGCTGATCAATGAGGGCCTGCTGCCGGAAAACCCGCTGAACAAGATCCCGACGCTGGTGCTGGACAATGGCCAGGTGATCTATGACAGCCTGACGATCTGCGAGTTCCTCAACGACATGGCCGGCGGCACGCTTTTCGGCGCCGGGGCGGCGCGGTGGGAGGTGCTGACGCGGCAGGCCATGGCGAACAGCTTTCTGGATGCGCTGATCCTGTTCCGGCATGAGCGCGCGCGGCCCGCCGTTCAGCAGGCGCCAGGCGTGCTTACGGCCTTCGGCACCAAGACCACCTCCATGCTCAACCATATCCAGCCGCCGCCGGCCGGCCGCGCCGATATCGGCGATATCACGCTGGCGGTGGCTTTGGCCTATCTCGATTTCCGTTTCGCCGACCTCGCCTGGCGCGAGGGACGGGCCGCGCTGGCCGAATGGCACGCCGCCTTCAGCGCCCGCCCCTCGATGATCGCAACGACGGCCGTCGATGGCTGAAGGCGCGCTGTCCCACATCCGCGTGCTCGATCTCAGCCGGGTCATGGCGGCACCCTGGTGCACGCAGATCCTGGCCGATCTCGGCGCCGACGTCATCAAGATCGAACGCCCGGGCGAGGGCGACGACACCCGCGGCTGGGGCCCGCCCTTCCTGCCCGGCGGGCGCGACGCCGGCTATTTCCTGGCCTGCAACCGGGGAAAACGTTCGGTCACCGTGGACATGGCCAAGCCCGAGGGCCAGGCCATCATCCGCAAGCTGGCCGAGAGCGCCGATGTCTGCGTGGAGAATTTCAAGGTGGGCGCCCTGGCGCGCTATGGGCTGGATGCCGCCTCGCTGCGGGCGATCAATCCGCGTCTGGTCTATTGCTCGGTGACCGGCTTCGGCCAAACCGGCCCGCGCGCCGGCCAGGCCGCCTATGATTTCGCCATCCAGGCCATGGGCGGGTTGATGAGCATCACCGGCGAGCGGGACGACGCGCCCGGCGGTGGGCCGCAAAAGGTGGGCGTGCCGGTGGTCGACATGATGACCGGGATGTATGCCACGGTGGGCATCCTGGCGGCGCTGGAACGGCGCAACATCTCCGGGCTGGGCGAGACGATCGACGTCGCCATGCTCGACGTGCAGGCGGCGTTTCTCTCCAACCAGTCGATGAATTTCCTGATGGGCGGCAAGACGCCGAACCGCCATGGCAACCGCCACCCGAATGTGCAGCCCCAGGACGTGTTCCCCTGTGCCGATGGCCATTTCGTGCTGGCCGTGGGCAATGACGGGCAATTCGGGAAGATGTGCGCGGCCATCGGGCGGCCGGAATGGGCTGGGGATGAGCGCTTCGCCACCAACCGCGCCCGGGTGGTGAATGGGGACGCGATGCGCGCCGCGCTGACGGCGCGCTTCGCCGATTTCACCAGGGCTGAGATCACTGCGGCGCTGGAGGCTGCGGGTGTGCCGGCCGCGCCCATCAACACCATCCCGCAGGTGTTCGAGGAGCCGCAGATCGAGCATCGAAAAATGCTGCGCCGCCTGCCGCATGCCTCGGCGGGCGAGGTTCCCTCCGTGGTCAGCCCGCTCAATTTTACCGAGACGCCGCTGCGCTTCGAGAAGGGCCCGCCCATACTCGGCCAGCACACCGCCGAAATCCTGGCCGAACTTGGCCTGGACCATGCGGCGCTCGCCGAAAAGGGCGTGGTCTGATGGCCCGCATCCCCCTGCCTGGTCGTGACGCGTTGTCCCCTGAGCAGCAGCGCGTGCATGATGGCGTGGTGTCCGGTCCCCGCGGCACCATCATCGGCCCGCTGCGCGCGGCCATCCACAATCCCGAACTGGCGGAAAAATGGTCCGCGCTGGGCGAGGTGCTGCGCTTCCGCACCGCACTTCCCAAGCGGCTGAACGAGCTCGCCATCATCATCACCGCGCGGCGCTTCGGCAGCCAGATCGAATGGTGGGTGCATGCCCGCGCCGCCGCCGAAGCCGGGCTGCCCGCCGCCGTTATCGAGGCCATCCGCCACGCCGCGCCGCCCGTCTTCGAGGAGGCGGCGGATGCCGAAATCTACGCCTTCACCCGCGCCCTGCATCATGACGGCATGGTCCCGCAGCCGCTCTACGACGCCGTGCTCGCGCGCTGGGGCACGCGCGGCGTGGTCGATCTGACGGCGCTGATCGGCTACTACACCATGGTCTCCTACACCCTGAACAACCACGAGATTCCGCTGCCGGAGGGCGTGTCGCCGCCGCTCACCGGCCACGGGCTCACCACCCTGCCAGAGGCTGCCGCATGAAACGCCGGATGCTCCTCGCCACCCTTGCCACGCCAGCCCTGGCGCAGGACCAGGTGCTGCGCATCATCATCCCCTTTCCGCCCGGCGGGCCGGCCGACACCATCGCCCGCACGCTGGAACGGCCGTTGCGGGCGGCGCTGGGCCAGGCGGTGGTGCTCGACCATCGCTCGGGCGCCGGCGGCGTGGTGGGGATGGAGGCGGTGGCCCGCGCCCGGCCGGATGGCCAGACGGTGGGCCTGGGCAGCACCGGGGCGCTGGTCATCGCGCCGCATCTCATGGCCCGCATGCCCTATGACCCGCTGCGCGACCTCGCACCCGTCTGCGAAGTGCTGGCGGTGCCGCAGCTGCTGGTGGTGCCGGCGGATTTTCCAGCGCGCGATGTTGCGGGGCTGGTGGCCATGGCGCGCGCCCAGCCCGGCGCCATCGCCTTTGCCTCGGCCGGCATTGGCAGCTCGCTGCATCTCGCCGCCGAATTGTTCCGCCAGAAGGCCGGCATCGAGATCACCCATGTGCCCTATCGCGGCGCGGCGCCGGCCATCACCGATGTGGTGGCAGGGCGGGTGCAGATGATGCTCGGCGATATCACGGGCCTGCTGCCGCAGGTGCGCGGCGGCGCGTTGCGGGCGCTGGGCATCACCGCCGCCACACGTTTTTCCGGCCTGCCCGATGTGCCGACCATCGCCGAGGCGGGGATCGAGGGCGTGCTCTCCGACACTTTTTATGGCGTGCTGGCGCCGGCGGGGGTGCCGGCGCCCCGCATCGCGGCGCTGGCCGCGGCCCTGCAATCGGCGCTGGCCGAACCCGAGACCCGCACAGCACTCGCAGCCCAGGGCGGCACCATCATCGGCAGCACGCCGGAAGAATTCGCCGCCCGCCTGCGCAGCTCCTCCGCCCGCTGGGCCGAGGTGGTGCGGGCGGGCAATATCCGGATGGAATAGCCCATGCACCGCCGCCTCTTCCTCGTCGCGCTGGCGACGCCCGCCCTGGCGACCCCCGCGCTGGCGCAAAGCCGCACCATCCGCCTCATCGTCCCCTTCGCCGCCGGCGGCTCGGCCGACCAGACGGCCCGCATGCTGGCCGAGCCGGTGGGCACGGCCCTCGGCCAGACCATGGTGGTGGAAAACCGCCCGGGCGGCGGCGCCACGCTGGGCGCGCAGATGGTGGCGCGCGCGGCGCCGGACGGGTTGACCCTGCTCTACGGCACGCCTGGGCCGCAGATCATCAACCCCCATCTCATGCGCAGCCTGCCCTATGATCCGGTGGCGGATTTCGCGCCGGTGGTCAGCGTGAAACGGGCGCCCAACCTGCTCTGCGTCCACCCCTCGGTGCCGGCCACCAATGTGGCGGAGCTGGTGGCGCTGGCCCGCGCCAGGCCAGGCGCGCTGGCCTTCGCCTCCTCGGGCGTCGGGGCCTCCAGCCATCTCGCCGGAGAAATGTTCAAGTTCCTCGCCGGCGTCGATCTGCTGCATGTGCCCTATCGCGGCACCGGCCCGGCCACCACCGAGCTCATCGCCGGCAATGTGCAGATGGCCATCGACACGCTCTCCATCCTGCTGCCGCATGCGCGTGAGAGACGGCTGCGGGCCTTGGGCGTCTCCACCCCCACCCGCTCGCCGCTGGTGCCGGAAATTCCCGCGATCGCCGAGACCCTGCCGGGCTTCGACGCCTCGCCCTTCAACTATATCGCGGCCCCCGGCGGCACGCCGGCCGCGACGATTGCCAGGCTGAACGCCGGCTTCAACCAGGTGCTGCGCGACCCCGCCTTCCGCGCCCGGATGGAGGCGCTGGGCGAGGAGCCGATGAGCGGCACGCCGGAGGAGCTGGCCGCCATCATCGCCGCCGAAAGCGCGCGCTGGCGGGATGTGATCCGCGCCGCCAACATCAGGGCTGAATAGCGATGGAATGTTTTTCGTTGGAGGTGGCGGACCACGTCGCCCTCGTCACCATGACGCGCCCGCCAGTGAATGCGCAAAATCGAAAATTCCGCCAGGAATGCGTGGCGCTTTTCGATGAGCTGCACGACCGCGACGATGTCCGCGCCGTCATCCTCACCGGCGCCGGCCGCACCTTCTCCGCCGGCGCCGATCTGAAGGAGCGGCCGACCGCCGAGCCCGGCATCTACCCCGCCCATAACCGCCTGGTCCGCGCCGCCTTCGACGCCATCATGGAATGCGAGAAGCCGGTGATCGCCGCGGTCAATGGCGCGGCCATCGGCGCGGGCTGCGTCATGGCGCTGTGCTGCGACATTTTGCTGGTCAGCGAGGATGCCTTTCTCTCGATGACCGAGGTGGATGTCGGCCTGGCCGGCGGCGTGCGGCACACGCTGCGGCATTTCAGCCCCTCCGACGCGCGGCTGATGATCTACACCGCGCGGCGCATGACCGGCCCCGAGCTGTACCGCATGAACGCCGCCAGCTATTGCGTGCCCGGCCCCGAACTCCTGCCCACCGCACAAAAGATCGCCGTCGAGATCGCGGGCAAGGTCCCGCTGGCCATTCGCGCCGCGAAAAAATCCTTCGCGACCACGGAGGAAATGCCGCTGCGCGACGGCTACCGCTTCGAACAATCGCAAACCGTCGCCCTCTCCCGCACCGAGGACACGCGTGAGGCCCAAAAGGCCTTTGCGGAAAAACGCCCGCCGGTGTTCAAGGGGCGCTGAAGGAGACCTCCACCATGCCCACAGGCTTCGCCATCCATCGCCGAACCCGCGCGGTCAGCCCCGCCATCGTGGAGGCGTTTCGCGCCCTGCCCGTGGCCAATGTCAGCGACTGCATGTCGCGCATGGTTGCCGGCGGCCCCCGGCTGCGGCCGATGCATAAGGGCTCGGTCCTGGCCGGCCCGGCGCTGACGGTGAAGACCAGGCCCGGCGACAACCTGATGATTCACAAATCCATCCAGCTCGCGTCCCCCGGCGATGTCATCGTCGTCGATGGCGGCGGCGATCTCACCAACGCGCTGATCGGCGAGCTGATGGCCAATTCCATGATCAAGGCGGGCTTGGCCGGCATCGTGATCAATGGTGCCATCCGCGATGCCGGTTGGATCGCTGCGCATGATTTTCCTGTCTATGCCGCGGGTGTGACGCATCGCGGGCCTTACAAGGACGGGCCGGGCGAGATCAATTGCACCGTGGCGCTGGATGGCATGGTGATCGAGCCTGGCGACCTGATCCTGGGCGATGAGGACGGGCTGGTCTGCGTGCCCTTCGCCGAGCTGGATGGCGTGCTCAAGGCCACCCAGGCCAAGCAGGCGGCCGAAACTGCGCAGATGGCCAATATCCTGGCCGGCACGCATGATTCGTCCTGGGTGGATGCCAGTCTGCGCCGGCTGGGCTGCAGCGGGCTCGACTGAGAGCCCCGCCGGGCTTCACAGGATTGACGCCCGGCCACCTGCATCCCTATACAGCGCCTCTCACCGGGTCGCCACGCGCGGCCCGGCATTGTCTCATTGGCCTATCCAGGAGTTTGTCTCGTGAAGCGCACCTATCAGCCCTCGAAGCTCGTCCGGAAGCGCCGGCATGGTTTCCGCGCCCGCATGGCGACCGTGGGCGGCCGCAATGTCCTGGCCACCCGCCGCGCCAAGGGCCGTTCCAAGCTCTCCGCCTGAGCATGAGCACCGGGGAGCCCATGCCCCCGTTGTCCCGCCTGACAAAACGGGCCGAGTTCCTGGCGGTGGCCGGACGTGGCCGTAAACACGGCCGCGGGGCCCTGCTTGTTCAGGTCCTTGAGCGAGGTGAAGGGCCGGTCCGGCTCGGCTTCACCGCCACCAAGAAACTCGGCAATGCTGTCGTGCGCAACCGCGCCAAACGCCGTATGCGGGCCGCGGCACGGCTGGAATTCTCCGCCAACCCGCCATTGGGGCATGACATCGTGCTCGTCGCGCGCGAGGCCATCCGCGACAATACCTTCCAGGCCCTGCGCCACGATCTCAGCGCGGCCCTGCAGAGGCTGGGGGTGGCGCGATGAGCCTCGCCCGGCTGCGAAGCAGGGACCCCGCGGTGATGGTCCTGCGCGGCGCGGTGCGCACATACCAATATACACTCCGCCCTTTCATTGGCGCGCATTGCCGGCACTACCCCTCCTGTTCGGAATACGCGTTGGAGGCTTTCTCCACCCACGGCTCTATTCGCGGAACGGGGCTTGCGGTCGGGCGCATATTGCGCTGCAACCCGTGGCACCAAGGGGGGTACGACCCAGTGCCGCCACCCCCCCGCTCCCTCTGAACCCGCCAGCCACTCGATTGTAACGGACAACATGGACCAGAAGCGTCTGCTGGCGGCGATCGCCATCTCCATCGGCATCCTGCTGGTGTTTGATGTCTATAACCGCGCCAATCGGCCCGACATCGTGGCGCCGGCGCCGCAGGCGAGCGCCCCGGCGGCGTCCGCGCCAACGCCACAGCCCGGCGCCGCGGCCCCGGGCGACAGCCTGACCGCGAGCCCGGAAGCGGCGCAGACCCCGGCCGCGCGCGTGGCGGTGGACAATGCCCGGGTCCAGGGCAGCATCTCCGCCCGCGGCTTGCAGCTCGATATGCTGACCTTGCGCGATTATGCCGAGACGGTGGAGCCCGGCTCGCCCCTGGTGCGGCTGCTGAACCCGCGCGGCAGGCCGGATGGCTATTTCGCCCAATGGGGCTGGACTGCGGCCGATGGCCGCACCCGTGTGCCCGACAACACCACGGATTGGAGCGTGGCCGGCGGGCCGCTCGCCCCGGGCGCCCCGGTTGTCTTCGAATGGGACAATGGCCAGGGCCAGGTCTTCGAGGCCGAGATGCGGCTCGACCCCAACTATATGTTCAGCGTGGTGCAGCGCGTGCGCAACAATGCCCAGAGCGCGGTGACGGTGCTGCCCTGGGCGCGTATCCGGCGCGAGCGCACGCCGCAGGTCGCGGGCTTCTTCATCCTGCATGAAGGCTTCGTGGGCGTGCTGGATGGCCGCCTGACCGAGGTCACCTACGATTCCGGCAAGAAGGAGGCGACCACCCGCCGCGGCCCTGCCTTCGAGGGTGAGAGCACCGGCGGCTGGGCCGGCTTCACCGACAAATACTGGCTGACGGCGCTGCTGCCGCAGGACCCCAACACCCGTCTGCGCCACACCTTCCGCCACATCGCCGATAATGGCGTTGATCGCTGGCAGTCTGACATTGCCCCCACCGCGCCGCAGAGCGTGGCGCCCGGTGCCACGGCGGAACTCTCCAGCCGCCTCTTCGCGGGTGCGAAGGAGGTGCATCTGCTGGATGCCTATCGCCGGACGCTCAGCATCCAGGATTTCGACAAGGCGATCGATTTCGGCTGGTTCTATTTCATCACCAAGCCGTTCTTCTATGCGATCGACTGGTTGTTCAAGTTCACCGGCAATTTCGGCGTGGCGATCCTGATCTTCACCTTCGCGCTGAAGCTCGCCTTCCTGCCGCTGGCCAACAAGGCCTATACCTCCATGGCCGGCATGAAGGTGCTGGGGCCGAAAATGACCGAGCTGCGCGAGCGCCACAAGGACGACCCGCAGGCGCTGCAACGCGAGATGATGGCGCTCTACAAGGCAGAGAAGATCAACCCGGCCTCGGGCTGTTTGCCGATCCTGTTGCAGATCCCGGTGTTCTTCGCGCTTTACAAGGTGCTCTTCGTCACGATCGAGATGCGGCATGCGCCGTTCTTTGGCTGGATCCTTGATCTCTCGGCGCCGGACCCGACCAACCTGTTCAACCTCTTCGGGCTCATTCCCTTCGAGCCGCCGGCCTTCTTCCACCTGCCGGCCTGGGCGTTGATCATGGGCGTGACCATGTATTTCCAGCAGAAGTTGAACCCGCAGCCACCCGACCCGATCCAGGCAAAGATCTTCCAGTGGATGCCGGTGATCTTCACCTTCATGCTGGCCAGTTTCCCCGCCGGCCTGGTGATCTACTGGTCCTGGAACAACCTGCTCTCCATGAGCCAGCAATGGTGGATCATGCGCAAGCATGAACGAAAGAAAGCACTGAAGGCCTGATGAGATTACTCGAAGCACGGGATGAGGAAGAACGCGCGGCGCTGGTCGAGGCCGGCCGCCTGCTCTTCGCCAAGCCCTGCGAATTCGTCTATGCCTCGCAGCGCATCGATCAACTGCCGCCGCCCGGCCTGCCGGAAATCGCGCTCTGCGGCCGCTCGAATGTGGGAAAATCCTCGCTGATCAATGCGCTGGTGGGGCACAACGCGCTGGCCCGGGTGTCGCACACGCCCGGCCGCACCAAGCAGCTGAATTTTTTCGATCTCGGCGGCCGGCTCACCCTCGTGGACATGCCGGGCTATGGCTATGCCCAGGCCGCCAAGTCGGTGAAGGAGGATTGGCAGGGGCTGATGTTCGATTTCCTCCGCGGGCGCCCCACGCTGCGGCGCGTGCTTCTGCTGCTGGATGCACGGATCGAGACCAAGGCCAGCGACGAAGCCGCCATGGGATTGCTGAACGACGCCGCCGTCGCCTTCCAGATCGTGCTGACCAAGGCGGATGACGCCAAGCCCTATTGGCTGGCGCAACGCCAGCTCCAGGCCGCGGAACTGGTGCGCAAGCACACCGCCGCCCATCCGCTGGTCATCACGACCAGCAGCGAGAAAGGCACCGGGATCGCCGACCTGCGGGCGGAGTTGACGACCCTGGCGGAGGCCCAGGGCGGCCTCGCCTGAACCGGGATCGGTCGAGGTGGCTGGCATCGCTGCCTGCGACCACGGGCCGGCATGGTCGCCGGCGCGCTTCCCGTGTAGGCGGCTGGGGTGATGAAACCTGCATCGAGCCTGAAGGCCGCCCATTGGCTGGGCCTGGTGGTGGCGGTGCTCGCGCTGCCCGCCGCCGCGCAGCCCCGCCTGGCCGCCACCCCACGCCCGGCGGCGGCACCGCCGGATGATGCCAGCGCCTGCCTGCACGCCATCGCCAGGGTCGAGCCCGGCTCCGGCCTGCCGCCCGGCCTGCTGGGATCGATCGCGCTGGTGGAAAGCGGCCGGGCCAGCCCTTCCGGCGGCGCGCCCACGCCCTGGCCCTGGGCCTGGAACGCCGCCGGGCAAAGCCGTTACGCCCCCGACAAGGCCACCGCGGTGGCCGAGGTCTCGGCATTGCTGCAAAGCGGCGTGGCCTCGGTCGATGTCGGCTGCATGCAGATCAACCTGCGCCATCACCCCCAGGCCTTCCCGACGCTGGAGCAGGCCTTCGATCCCCTGAGCAATATCCGCTACGGCGCGGCTTTCCTCAGCCAGCTCCGTCAGACCCATGGTGATTGGCCGCAGGCCATCGCCCGCTATCATTCCGGCGATCCGGTGGGCGGGGAGGACTATGCCAGGCGCGTGGCGCTGGCGCGGCTCAGCCGGGCCTGGGCCGGCGGGTTGCCGGTGGTGCTGCGGGTTCCCGGCCTCTGCGCGCCGGGCATGACGCCGGTGCTGGTGCCGCGGACCGGGCGGCTGGCCACGCGCGGGCCGCCCCTGCTGCGCTGCCGGCGCTGAGCGCGGCGTCAAGCCCGGACCCCGTCGAAGCCCTTGCGGGGGATGATGACATCGCCCTGCGCGAACAGCCCAGCGCATTCCCGTTCGATGACATCGATGCGGCGGGCGGGCGGCAGGTGAGCGCGGCCCATGCATTGGGTGTGCATGCGTAGCAGGAAGTCGATCCAGAAGCGGTTGGGCCCGTCCGGCGCGGCGCTGAGACGCGGCAGGAGCACCTTGTGCAGGAAAAGGGACAAATTGCTGTCCGGCAGGTCCCACGACCAGCCGCGTAGGGCGGAATCCAGTCCCAGCCGCCGCGCCAGGTCCAGCCCACCCAGGCCCTGGATGCGCCAGGCCCGGCGAAAGGCGCGGCAGACCCAGTACTGGATCGCCTGCAGGCCCGGCCGCGCCTTGGCCACGAAGGCCAGCATTTTTTTCCACAGGCCGGCATGGGTCCAGCGCCGGAACAGCCGGGCGATGCTGTTCCATTTGCCGTAATGCTCGGGCAGTTGGTGCCAGGGTTTTTGCATGCAGGCGGCGTGGAAGCAGGCATCGAGCGAGCGGCGGGCGCCGAGGATGGTGTAGCGGCCGCGGGCGGGGTGGACGTAGACCAGGAAGTGCAGGACCGCTTCCCATTCCTCGTCGGGCATCGGGCGCCAGGGGACGGGTTTGGTGAG
>LNFM01002226.1_pt1 | contig 41088 bp, 33 predicted proteins | sample 596031 | NCBI WGS metagenome assembly LNFM01 (sample SAMN04254537, study PRJNA301005) | activated carbon metagenome | isolation source: dual media filters at the Ann Arbor, Michigan drinking water treatment plant | place: USA: Ann Arbor
CGGCGGCCTGCGGGGGGCCTTTGGAGCCGGATATGTACCATGAAGCGCATCACGGGTCGGCGCACGATACGGCAAGCCCAGTATGCGGCGTGACGAAATTCGCCGCTCAGGTCGTCGCAAAACTCGTCGCGCGCGATGGCGCGGATGAGGCGGGCCTTCGCGAAATCCTCATCCAGCGTCTGTTCGATGCGGTGACGACTGCAAACCTCAACGCGCTGGATGTGATCAAGCCTGAATTCAAGCGCGCCCGAATCTCGGCCTCGGCCATGGCGGATCATTACATCCCCGAAGTGGCGCGGCGTCTGGGCACCGCCTGGGAAGACGATCAACTTAGCTTTGCAGGGGTCACGATGGGCGTCGCACGCCTTCAGGCCATCCTGCGTGAACTGGGTGCCGCTTGGTCGGCAGATGCGCTGGGGCAGACGGACGGGCCGACCGTCCTTGTTCTGTTGCCGCAAGGTGAACAGCACTCGCTGGGAACCATGGTGCTTGCGGGGCGTTTGCGTCGCATGGGGGTGTCAGTTTCCCTTCAGATCGCGCCCGAGCTTTCACAGTTGTCGAAATTTGTCGCAGATCGCTCATTCGATGGGGCGATGATCTCTGTAACCTGCCAAAGCAGGCTTGAAACTTGCCGTAAGCTGATAAAATCGCTTAAAGATGCCACTAGGGGCAGATTGATGGTGGCAATTGGCGGTGCCATCCTTAATGAAGCCGAAGATGTAGTACGGTTGACAGGTGCCGATGTGGTGACAAACGATATTTCTCATGCTCTCGAGGCACTGGGTATCTCTGTCGGTCGGTCACCGGTCTTGGAACTGAGTTAACCCTGACGAGGCCTTCGCCCCTCGGGGCTTGGCTCGGGATCGGAAAGAGTGTGACGACGGACGGTAGACATTTGCTCAATGGCGGGAAGTTGCCGCTGATCGCGCCCGATCTCCTGAGCGAGATCATCGCGACCGCGTCCGACCTTGCGTTGTTGATTGCTCCGTCGCGGCGCATCATTTCCGTCATCGTGAACCCGCAACACCGCAGCTTTGGCCAACTCACCGATTGGGAGGGGAGCCAGCTTCGCGATGTGCTGACAGCCGAAAGCCTGCGCAAGCTGGATGCCCGCTTGAACGAAATGCAGGGCGCGCGCCACGGCGGCACAGCGGTTGAGCTTAACCATGTGGATGAGGCGAACTGGGAATTCCCGGTTCGCTACTCGCTGCACAGAATCGGGTCGGATGACTCGATCCTGATGATGGGGCGCGACCTGCGCCCGATTGCCGAGGTGCAGCAGCAACTGGTGCAGGCGCAACTGGCGCTGGAGCGGGATTACGAAACCCAACGCGAGATGGACACGCGTTATCGCGTGCTTATGGAAGTGTCGCGCGATCCGGTGCTGATGGTGTCCATGTCTTCGGGGCGGATCACCGATATCAACCCGGCTGCAGCGCTGCTTCTGGGGGGCGTGCGGGCCGATCTGATCGGCACGGCCGTCGCGCAGGAATTCGAAGGCCGCCGTCGTGGCGAGTTTCTGGAAAGCCTCGCAAATCTTGCGGTTGCGGAAAGCTCTGTCCCCATCGAACTGACGGCGCGCCGCTCGCAGAAACGCATGTTCGTCACCCCCACCGTGTTTCGTGCGGCCGGTGAACGCATTCTGCTGTGCCAACTGGATACGAACGAACGCGGCACGCTGGGCGGCGATGAGCTGGGCGACAATCTGGCTCGCCTGTACCATGAAGGCGTGGACGGGATCGTTTTCGCCGATTCCGATGGCAACATCCGCGCCGCCAACGAAGCCTTCCTCAATCTGACCGACACCGCCAACATTGCCGCTGTGCGGGGCCGGTCGCTGACCGATTTCTTGGCGCGCGGCGCGGTGGACCTGCGCGTCCTGCTCGACAACGTCAAACGCACGGGCCAGCTTCGGCTTTATGCCACGCGACTGACCACCGATTTCATGGGCCAGATCGCCGTGGAAATCTCGGCAACATGGCTCAACGATCGGCCCAGCCCGGTGCTGGTGCTTGTCGTGCGCGATGCCAGCCGGGTGGAAACTCTGCGCCGCCCGGCCTTTGGCCAACCCGATGACGGCGTGCGCAATGGGATGGAACTGGTGGGGTCCAGCACGCTCAAGGATATCGTGTCGGAAACGACCGATGTTATCGAAAAGATGTGTATCGAAACGGCGCTGGAACTCACCCGCAACAACCGTGTTGCCGCTGCCGAAATGCTCAGCCTCAGCCGCCAGTCGCTTTACGTGAAGCTGCGCAAATATGGCTTGCTGAACAAGGATGGCGAATAATCCCGTCAATTCCAGCTTGCGCAGGATCTCTGGCGCACCGGAATTGATCGCCTTTCCGCCCAAGTTTCTACGGATGATCTTCTGAAATTCCGCACGGCATTTGGCGGATTTGACATACGTCAAGGCTGCCACCCGCAAAAACTGTCAACTCTGATTTACACTGATCAACCAGTTGGCCCAACTCATCCAGATTTTGGGCGTAACCGAAGATGATGGTCACGAAGAAGGCTTCATGCCGCACTTCTGGGTAGATGTATCTGAGGCCCAGTGCAGTCAGAACTTGGATGCAGTTTTCATGCCGCCAGATCGGTGAAAGCATGCTCGGCTGCTTGGTCGTTGGAACGTACGCTGAAATCTTGTGGAATAGCCGTTCAAATTCCGGTTGTGAACTACGTTTGGCCAAGGCTTTAAGTATCTTCTTGGCACCCAGTAGTTCCTTGATGAGGTATGGGGCTTCCAAGATTTGTTCATAGTCTGATCGGATCAAGTCCTTGAAGTCGTCGGTGAACGGCCCCCTCTTTCCGAGAGCGCGCTCTACCTTTCCATCCTTGGCCTTGCTACGGAGTGAATGAATCGCGTTGCTACGTGGGCTGAATGCGCCCTGGGTGGCCGTGGTTGCCCCAAGCTGGGTATTTGCTGGTCTACGCTTCACCGCCATGTGGCACTCCTCAGGGAACCAAGTGGGCCCCACCGAGCATATCTATGCTCGTTGCTCGATCCAAACAAACACGGTCCAGTTTCGACCTACGACCCGGTCCCGGTAATCATACGGACTCCCCGGAGGTTGTCGGCACACATAAATATGTCCAAGGGGGTGTGATCATGAAGCAGAAGTTTGCACGGCTCTCGGTTCGATCCGTCAACACCAGGAGCATAGAGCGGCTCAGAGCACTACGTGACTACACCCGGTTGCCCCTGGGTGCTCTTCTGGAAGACGCTATCGACGCATGGTGGGACAAGTGCCTGGTCGATGGATTACTGCTGGAGGACGGGGATGAACTGAGTGCTGAGTAGTGAGGGCCAACTAGGATGCCAGAAGTGTACAGAGATTGGGCTTCCTGGGATCAGTTACCGGGATAGACACGGTAGGTCGTTGTTGGGCCCGTTGGATCAATTGCACAGAAGAACAACTGCTCGATGGTACCACCAAATGCATTCTGGGCGCGAACTGTATAGGTGTAGCGATACACCCGTGGATCATCGGTGGCTGTAGCGCGGCTGGGAGCCCCGAAGCTGGCTGAGGATGGGTCCAACAACATCGCCCGGGTTCGATCTTGGCACGCTTTCCAACCCGGATTTTCCCATTCGAGCAGCCAGCCGATACCGCCGCCGATGGCCCAGATGAGGCCACCGATCACCACGAAGCTGAGGATGGTCATGATCAGTCCACCAAGAAACAGTTCTCCCGTGGTATTGGGCTTCTGGCTACCTGGGCCTTCTGTTGGTTGATCATTCATCTATCGCAGCCTCCTCGGGGTTCTTGGCGCGTACCGATGAATGAATCCCCGTGAGATCGTTGGGTGTGACCGCTCCGCCGGTTTCCTCGTAAATCCGAACCAGCAGCTTCCGACGAGGAACGACCAAGCCATCCGCGATCCGGCTTACTGTGGCCGTGGTCGTCCCGATCCGTGTGGCGAAATCGGTCAGTGTCACATTGTTCAAGCTGAGGAAGTCAGAGAGACGCATTGATACGTTTTACGTTGAACGTAAGTGATTCGCAAGATTACAAGCTAATATGAGGTCTTTCCTTGCTTTACGAATAATGTAAGATTGGATGGGAACGATGCCGAGGCCACTATGGCAATCCACAAGACCCTACGTGACGCCCGAGAGAAAACCGGTTTGTCCCAGGACGTTGCTGCCAAGCATCTGGGCATCAGCGGTGCATCTTTCTCGCGCATGGAAAGCGGTGAGTCAGCGGTCACCACGGATCGACTGTTCAAACTTGCCGCCCTGTACAGGGTCAGTGCAAGTTCCCTGCTGGAGGGCGCAGTTGTGACCCATCCATCAGCAATCGACCTGGAGCGTCTGAAACTGGCAATTATAGAGGTGGAGAGAGTTGTGTCGGCTCTTGGGGTTCGTCCGTCCCCGCAGAAGGTCGCCGATGCTGTGGCTGAACTCTACCGCACCGAGATCGAACACATCATCGAACACCCGCGAGAGACCTTCACACCCGCCCGCCACGCCCGTTTGCTAGAACTGATTTTCAGGACATGATCGATGACCGATGACTTCTTCGAGAAGCCGATACTGAATTCGCCTTATGAATACCCTGGCCGACACTGGGAACTGGAACCCAGTGGTCAACCAACCAATCGGATCGTCAATTCACGCCGACACTCTGACCTGATCACGCCGGTGCCAAAGCCGAAGAAGAAGACCAAATCGAAGGCCCAGGCCGAGTTCGTCCTCGGTGGTGCTGACGGTCTGTCCACGGCAGATCAGGAATACAACCCAACACCGATCATCAATGAAATCCGTACCTATGTTGACACATGGCGGTCACTCCCCAACCAGGATCAATGGCAGGTTACGCCCGAGACGGCACGACTCTTACACCACTGGAGAAACCACCAGTTCGAAGGAGTTCGACCGTTCTTCTGTCAGATCGAGGCTGTAGAGACTGCGATCTGGTTGGCCGAAGTCGCCCCCAAAATGGGCCGATCAACCGCAAAGTTCTTGGAACACCTGAAAGGGGCGAACGCACAGTCCAACCCGGACCTGTTCCGGGTTGCCCTCAAGCTTTGCACCGGTGCGGGAAAGACCACCGTGATGTCGATGTTGATCGCCTGGCAGGTCGTCAACGCCGTTCGTCACGAAAACTCCAAGACCTACGCCCGTGGGTTCCTGCTGGTGGCCCCCGGGATCACCATCAAGGACCGTCTGCGAGTGCTGTTGCCAAACGACCCGGACAGCTACTACCGCAACCGTGAGATCGTTCCGAACGACATGTTGGGTGACATCGAGAAGGCCAAGGTCGTCATCACCAACTACCATGCGTTCAAACTACGGGAAAAGATCGACGCTGCCAAAACCACCCGTCGGCTCATCGAAGGTCGGGGCCCGAAGCTCCAGACCCTGGAGAACGATGGAGAGATGATCCGTCGGGTCATGCCGGACCTGATGAGCCTGAAAAACATCGTGGTGATCAACGATGAAGCGCACCACTGCTATCGGGCCAAACCAGTGTCGGATGACGATCTGGCCGGGGATGAAAAAGCGGAAGCTGAGAAAAACAACGAAGCCGCTCGGCTGTGGATCACGGGTCTGGAGACCGTGAAACGAAAGCTCGGTGTCCGCACTGTATATGACCTGTCTGCGACCCCGTTCTTCCTCCAAGGGTCTGGATACCGTGAGGGAACATTGTTCCCCTGGACGGTCTCCGACTTCTCGCTGATGGATGGTATCGAGAGCGGGATCGTCAAGCTCCCCCGGGTCCCGGTGGCCGACAACGTGCCGGGCGAGGAAATGCCGAAGTTCCGGAATCTCTGGGACCATATCGGTAAGGAGATGCCGAAGAAGGGCCGTGGTAAGTCCGGGGGTGGCCTAGACCCACTCAAGCTGCCGACCGACCTGCAAACCGCCCTCCACGCTCTCTACGGGCATTATGCGAAGACGTTCGACTTGTGGGCTCGGGCTGGAATCGAAGAACCCCCAGTATTCATCGTGGTGTGCAACAACACGGCAACCTCGAAACTGGTCTATGACTTCGTTGCCGGGTTCGAACGTCCCGGAGAGAACGACCAGCCCGTGCTGCATAACGGGCGGCTGGAACTGTTCAGGAATTACGACGATGCCACTGGGGCACGATTGGCCCGCCCACGAGCACTGCTGATCGACTCGGAACAACTGGAAAGTGGTGATGCCCTGGATGCCGATTTCCGGGAGATGGCCAAGGACGAGATCGACCGGTTCCGCAAGGAGATCGTCGAACGGACCGGCGATGTCCAAGCCGCCGAGCACCTGACCGAACAGGACCTGCTGCGAGAGGTCATGAACACGGTGGGCAGAAAGGGCAAGCTCGGCGAATCCATCCGCTGCGTCGTATCGGTGTCCATGCTCACGGAGGGCTGGGATGCAAACACAGTCACCCACATCCTGGGTGTCAGGGCATTCGGCACTCAATTGTTGTGTGAACAGGTCGTCGGGCGTGGGCTACGGCGGCGGTCATACGAATTGAACAGCGATGGCAAGTTCAACGTCGAATATGCTGACATCCTTGGCATCCCGTTCGACTTCACGGCCAAGCCGGTCATCGCCCCACCGCAGCAGCCAAAGCCCACCATACGGGTGCAGGCCGTCCGGCCCGACCGGGACCACCTGGAGATCACGTTCCCCCGGGTTGAGGGGTATCGCGTCGAACTGCCGGAAGAGCGGATCGAAGCCCACTTCTCATCCGACAGCATGCTGGAACTGACTCCCCTGTTGGTTGGCCCCGGCGTAACGCGCAACGAGGGCATCGTCGGCGAAGGGATCGACCTGCGGCTGGACCACCTTGAAAGCACCCGGCTTTCGACCGTTCTGTTCGAACTGGCAAAAAACCTGATCTACAATCACTACCGGGAACCGGGAGAGTCCCCGAAGCTGCACCTGTTCGGCCAGATGAAGTCGATCTGCCGCCAATGGATCGACGGCGGGTATTTGAAATGCGTGGGCGGCACCTATCCGGCCCAACTGCTGTACCCGGAGCTTTCCGATCTCGCCTGTGAGAAGATCAAGGCCGCGATCTCGGCGGCACCACAATCGACCGCACGTCCCATCATGGCGGTGCTGGACGCTTACAACCCGACCGGTTCGACCAACTTCGTGAACTTCAACACGTCCAAAGAACTGCGGTGGCAAACTGATCCGAGGAAGAGCCACGTCAATTGGGTGATCGCTGACAGTGACTGGGAGATCGAGTTCGCTCGGGTGGTCGAGTCCCACCCCCGGGTGATTTCGTTCGTCAAGAACCAAGCCCTCGGTTTCGAGGTTCCCTACGTAATGGCCGGGCACCGGCGGCGCTACATCCCGGACTTCCTGTTGAAGATCGATGACGGCAGCCCCGACCCGTTGAACTTGGTCGTCGAGATCAAGGGCTACCGGGGGGAGGATGCCAAGATCAAGGCCGATACCATGCGATCCTACTGGGTGCCGGGGGTCAACAACCTGCGGCAGTTCGGGCGGTGGGCCTTTGCTGAGTTCACCTCAGTGTTCGAAATGGAACGAGATTTCTCCACATTGATCGACCAGATGTTGTTGAAGGAAAGTGCGTGATGTTCGGTATCGAAAAAGAAGACCTCAAGGACCTGCTGGCAAACGCCCACAAGGGCTCACTCCAGCTACCGGACTTCCAGCGTGATTACGTGTGGACGGACGAGGATGTACGCAGTCTCATCGCGTCGATTGCCAAAGGCTACCCCGTGGGTGCTCTGCTGACCCTCAAGACGGGCGGATCGGTCGATTTCAAGTCCCGAACACTGGAGGGGGTTCCGGCCACATCGATGCAGCCCGAAGAGCTTCTCCTAGACGGTCAACAGCGCATGACATCGCTTTACCAGGCCGCATATTCACGCCAACCGGTGTGGGTGAAAACCAACCGGGATACCAAGGTATCCAGACTCTACTACATCGACATTCAGCGGGCATTGTTAACGGGTGCCGATCTGGAAGACGCCATTGTTGCGGTTCCCGCCGATGGCATCATCCGAACGAACTTTGGCCGGGACGTGCAGCTTGACCTCTCATCTCCTGAAAAGGAGTTCGAGCATCACATGTTCCCGCTCAACCAGGTATTCGACAGCCGGGACTGGTTCTACAAATGGCGGGATCATTGGAAGGTCAAGGGCCAGGATGTCACTGACCTTGAACGTGACTTCGACCAAGGGGTCGTCGATCAGATCGCCCGTTACAAGATGCCAGTCATCCGCCTCGACAAGAAGAACACACGTGAAGCGATCTGTCTGGTGTTCGAGAAAGTAAACGTTGGCGGCAAGAAGCTGGATGCGTTCGAACTGCTGACGGCAATCTACGCTTCCGCCAAGTTTGACCTTCGTGAAGACTGGAATGGTGCTCCTGGCAAAGCCGACCTTGGCCGCCGAGCACGCCTTATCGGAGCCCCCAACCGCAGGGACGTTCTGACCCAGGTTGCCAGCACTGATTTCCTGCAAGCCTGCACACTCCTACACACACGTGAGGTGCGGCTGGCCCGCAAAGCCGCCGGTGGCACGGACAAAGACCTGCCCCAGATCAGTTGTAAACGGGATGCCCTGCTGGGCCTGCCACTGAACGGCTACAGGACCCATGCCGAAAGCGTGGAAAAGGGCTTCATCGAGGCCGGGACCTTTCTGAACGAGCACAAGATCATCTGGCACAAGGATGTCCCGTATCCCCCGCTGGTGGTCGGTTTGGCGGCAACCTTTGCCATCCTGGGCAAGGAAGCCCAGAACGCGGCGGCTAAGGCCAAGATCGCCCGGTGGTTCTGGTCAGTCACCCTCGGGGAACTGTTCGGGTCCAGCACGGAATCGCGATTGGCCCGCGATGTGCCGGAACTGGTGGATTGGGTTCGGGACGCTGGGCCAGAGCCCCGGGCCTTGGCCGAAGCCGTGTTCCAGCAGGAACGACTGAACTCACTCCGGATGCGCCTGTCAGCCGCCTATAAGGGCCTACACGCACTGATGATGCGCCATGGGTGCCGCGACTTTGTGACCGGCAGACCCACCGACATCATGACCTTCTTCAACGACCGCATCGATATCCATCACATCTTCCCGCAGAGGTGGTGCAGGGATAAGGGCATCCCACCCGAACGCTTCAACGCCATCATCAACAAGACCCCATTGTCCAAGCTGTCGAACATCGAGATCAGTGGCGATGCCCCTTCGGTGTACCTCCAGCGGATCGAGGATACCCACAGGCTGACCCGCGACCAGGTGAAAGACATCCTACGGAGCCACCTGATCGATCCGGACCTTCTCTACGCTGACGACTTCGATGGCTTCTACGAGAGCCGCAAGGTGGCCCTCGCGGGCATTGTCACGGAAGCCATGGGCAAATCCGTTGTCACCGGGATCACAGCGGATGAGGCCGAGCAGCCCATATTCGGTGACACCGATGAAGAGGAAGCCGCCTGATGGCCCGCAGCAGCACCCCCAAGCTTCCGACCGATGTTAAGGTCCATACCCATCAGGATACCCGGTTGAACATTCCACCGGCGGAACTGGAGCCGTTGATGTCCGCCGAGGATCGCAAGCCCAAGACGCTACGGTACCCCCGGAACACCGATCTGGACCCACAACTGGTCTGGCGGGGCAAGGATGATCAGGACTGGTCTGATCTGGTCGTGCAGGCCCCACCGCTGTTCATCCAGGAGAAGGTCCACCCCAAGGTGCTGATCGACGACCTGATCCGGCAGACGGCGGAACGGGCGAAGCTGGAGGCACCCGATACCCCGGACCTGTTCGCCGATTTCAACGGCCTGCCCGACAAGGAAGCCGCGACCGAGTTCTATCAGCATTCGTCACACTGGACGAACCGGATGATCCTTGGCGATAGCCTGTCGGTAATGGCATCGCTGGCCGAGCGGGAGGGGCTGCGGGGCAAGGTCCAGGCGGTCTATTTCGACCCACCCTACGGCATCAAGTTCAACTCGAACTTCCAGTGGTCCACACACAACCGCGATGTCCAGGACGGCAAAGCCGACCACGTGACGCGGGAACCTGAGATGGTGAAGGCGTTCCGGGATACCTGGAAGGACGGAATCCACTCCTATCTGACCTACCTGCGGGATAGGTTGACCGTGGCTAGGGACCTCTTGACTGACAGTGGCAGCATATTTGTGCAGATCGGCGATGAGAACGTGCATCGTGTTCGGGCTGTCATGGATGAGGTCTTCGGAGACGGAAACTTCGTAAACTGCATACCGTTCGTCACTACAGGCGGGCAATCCAACACCGGTTTGGCAAAGATATTCGACAATGTCGTTTGGTATGCGAAATCCCGCGACAAAATGAAGTTTCGTCAACCCTATTTCATCAGGGAACTTCGGGGAGGAGGTGGCTGGTCACACTCCAGGGCAAGACTCGATGACGGGTCGAAAGCCAACCTGGGCCAAGAGGAAATCGCGAGGCGGCTCCAGGCTGGTGAGAACCTAGACCCTTACTACCAGGATAATTTGGCCTCTCAGGGTGCAACTCCTGAGGGATCGAAAGCCTTCACACTAAATGGGAAATCATATTCCCCACCCAGGAATTCCCACTGGAAGACCCATCTTGACGGGATGAGGCGTTTGGCACTTGCCGACCGAATTGATGAATCCACAAACAGCATCCGGTATGTTCGATACCTTTCTGATTTTGCCATCGAGCCGATGAGCAACGTCTGGACTGATACCGTACGGGCTGGGTACATCGACCCGAAACGCTACGTTGTTGAAACTTCGCCGAAAGTGGTAGAACGGTGCCTCCTTATGGCGACGGACCCTGGTGACCTGGTGCTCGATCCGACCTGCGGCTCCGGTACTACCGCATACGCATCCGAACAATGGGGGCGTCGGTGGATCACCATAGATACCTCCCGCGTGGCACTTGCGTTGGCCCGGGCCCGGGTAATGGGAGCGCGCTACCCCTACTACCACCTTCGGGATACCCCCGATGGCGTTCGAGTTGAATCGGACCTGCGCCGGGTGCCCCCACCGGAAGATCGTTTGGCCGTTGTGAGCCGTGAGGGGCACAAGCCCGATCTGCGTCAGGGCTTTGTCTATAAACGTGTGCCTCACATCACACTCAAGTCCATCGCCAATAATATCGAGATCGACGTGATCTGGGATGACTTCCAGACCCGGTTGGAGCCGCTGCGGGAGACACTGAACACCGCCATGGGCCAATCCTGGGAGGAGTGGCAAATCCCTCGTGATGCGGGCAAGGACTGGCCCGCTGCGGCCCGTGAGGCGCATTCCGCCTGGTCGGATCAGCGGATCAAACGGCAAAAGGAAATCGATGCCTCCATCGCGGCCAAGGCCGACTACGAGTATCTTTATGACAAACCGATCCCCGACCCCTCCAAAGTCCGGGTAGCCGGTCCGTTCACGGTGGAAAGTTTGTCGCCCCACCGGGTGCTGGCCGTCGATCATGATGACGAGTTGATTGACACCGCCGCTGACCGCCCCGAGCCGCAGGAGGCCCAGGACTTCACCACGATGGTGCTGGAGAACCTCCGCACCTCGGGCGTCCAACAGATGGACAAAGGGGATCGCATCAGCTTCTCGACCGTATCACCCTGGCCGGGAACCTATGTCTGTGCCGAGGGACGCTACCAGGAGGGCGAGGATGGCCCGCTGCGCCGTGCTGGTATCTTCATCGGCCCCGAGTTCGGAACCGTCCAGCGGGCCGATTTGGTGGCCTGTGCGAGGGAGTGTGTGGAAGCCGGGTTCGACATCATGGTGGCCTGTGCGTTCAGCTATGCGGCCCAATGCACTGATCTGAACAAGATGGGTCCACTGCCGATCCTGCGGGCCCGGATGAACCCCGACCTGCACATGGCTGATGATCTGAAAAACACCGGCACGGGCAACCTGTTCGTGGTGTTCGGTGAGCCCGACATCGACCTGATCGAAGATGACGGCGATCTGCGTATCCGGATCAACGGCGTGAACGTGTTCAAACCCTCCACCGGCCAGGTGCAATTTGACGGTCCCGAGGGTATCGCCTGCTGGTTCATCGACACCGATTACAACGAGGAGTCGTTCTTCGTCCGCCACGCCTACTTCCTGGGCTCTGGTGACCCCTACAAGGCCCTGAAAACCACCCTGCGGGCCGAGGTGGACGAGGAAGCCTGGAACACTCTGAACTCCGACATCTCCCGCCCGTTCCCTCGCCCCAAGACGGGCCGGATTGCGGTGAAGGTCATCAACCACCTTGGGGATGAAGTGATGAAGGTGTATGCGGTGTAATGATGGAGGAGAGAGACTGGCTTGAAATCCTGCGGCTCGTCCAGGCCGAACTTCGCAAGATTGGCCTGAACTCCATCGCCGAGCTTTCCGGTTACGAAGAGGAGACGTTCGAGGGTCGTCGTACATACGATGCCCGCAAACTGGTGATCCTGATGCTCAAAGCCCTGGATCGTCATCTCGTCGTCCACTCCTCCGATACGGTTGAACAAGCTTTGGCGATGATCCGTGATAACGTCGGGAGTAGGGGGCTGGATGGAGCCGTCTTGTTCAATGATGTGTCTGACATCGAAGTGGAAGAACGTTTACCGGTGGAAATCCTTCGGGGCGATCCTCGAATACCATCGGCCCTGAATGACCTCAGAACGTTGATCGAGAAACTCCTGGAGGCGGACATTTCGGACGGTGAAGGTGGAGCGACGTTCGAATGAAAATGGACAAAGAAGCAGCACAGAACTCCATCATTGAGTTCTTCTCGACACATTCAGCCTGCATGAAGGAAACCTTGGACAAATCGACAGGAGGGAAGATTTATGAGCTTTTCTGTTTGGCCAAGACGCTTGAATGGCTTCGCAAGACCTACGGTGTGAGCATCCATCTGGTCAACGGCACGACCGTGAACTTCAAAGCCAGCCCAGGAAACATCGACCGGTCTCGATCCTACTTTGAAGTCGGAAAGGGTGGTGACGTTCTCGAACTACACACCGACATTCAGGTCAGGACGCTCGGAGCATCCATTGTTGGTGGACGGACTGGCAAGAGTGGGTATCATGAGATTGATCTGGTGCTGATCGACCCAAGCGTTCCTAATGGCGAAATGCCACGGCATAGTGATTTGTTTCTTGGTGTTGAATGCAAGTCTCAAGAGAACTTCGAGAAGAGCGTATTGAAGCAGGTCCTGGGTATACGGCGGGAGTTATCTCGTCTGTGGTCACCCCTTGTGAGCAAGCTGGAGCATTTGTTCGGACCAGTCATGCACTTTGGAACCAGTAGCCCGACGGTGCATGCCAATCCGGCGTCGTTGTATTGGATCGCTTATATTGACCCAAAAGGTGATGAGTACAGAATCAGCCCAAGTGCATTCTCAATCGAGTTCAACCACTGGCAACCTTAGTGCGCCCACCAGTGTCAGGGTGCCGATCACCCCGGTGCAGGTCCGTGCCCACCGATTGCGCCCACGCGAGAAAATAGTGTAGCAACTTCAATGGGGCTCGGACTACCTCCGGGCCTACCACACCCAACGCATGGGCTGGCGAAGATGAAAATCGGCGAGGTGTCCTTCTGGTATGGCGACATCGGCCTGCCGTACCGCCGCTCTGCGCTGGCCGGCGACACGACGGCTGACGTGGCGATCATCGGGGCCGGCTATACCGGCCTCTGGACCGCTTATTACCTCAAGAAAGCCAACCCGGCGCTGGACGTGCTGGTGATCGAAAAGGATTTCGCCGGTTTCGGCGCATCGGGCCGCAACGGCGGCTGGCTGACCGGCGGTTTTGCCTGGAGCCACCGGCGTTATCTGGAAACCTCGTCCGAACATGCCGTCCGCGCCATGGTCGAGGCGATGAACGGCACCGTCGATGAGGTGATCCGCGTGGCCGAAGCGGAAGGCATCGATGCCGACATCCGCCGCACCGACGAACTCATGATAGCCACCAACGCTGCCCAGATGACCCGCTTGAAGGCAGAAGTCGCGCACCGCCGCCATTGGGGTGAGCAGAACCGCGTGTTCGAAATGGCCGCGGAAAGCCTGACCGACCGCATCCGCATTCCCCATGCGCTTGGCGCAATGGTCGTCACCAACGTTGCCCGAATCCAGCCCGCGAAACTGGTGCGCGGTCTTGCTGCCGTCGTGGAAAAACTGGGCGTCCGCATCGTCGAAGGTACCACCGTCAGCGCCTATGAAAAGGGCACCGTCGCCACCGACCACGGCACCGTGCGCGCGCCAGTCATCCTGCGCTGCACCGAGGGCTTTACCGCCAACCTCGATGGGCTGAAGCGCGACTGGCTGCCGCTCAACTCGGCCCAGATCGCCACGGAACCGTTGCCGGAAGACGTTTGGCGCCAGATCGGCTGGCAAGGGCACGAGATTGTCGCTGATTTTGCCAACGCCTATTGCTATTGCCAGCGCACCCGCGAGGGGCGCATCACCGTCGGCGCGCGCGGCGTGCCCTACCGCTTCGGTTCCAGCCTCGATACCAACGGAGCGCCTGACGCCGAGACCATCCGCCGACTGACGGCGATCCTGCACCGACACTTTCCCGCCGCCCGTCATGCAAGGATCGATCACGCCTGGTGCGGAGTGCTTGGCGTGCCGCGCGACTGGTGCGCCACCGTGGGCCTTGACCCTGCCACAGGGCTTGGCTGGGCAGGCGGCTATGTCGGCGTCGGGGTTTCCACCTCCAACCTCGCCGGGCGCACACTGGCCGATCTGGTTACCGGACGCGACAGCGATCTTGTCCACCTTCCGTGGGTCAACCGCCGCGTCCGTCCATGGGAGCCCGAGCCGCTGCGCTGGCTTGGAGTGCATGGCATGTACGGCCTTCTGAACGCCGCCGACCGGCGCGAATCGCGGCCCGGCGCAGGGCCTTCGCGACTGGCCGCGCTCGGCAACCGGTTGACCGGGCGCGGCTAAAGCTTGCTCGATGCCCACCCGCTTGGCATAACACGCCCAGCTTTGGGAGGGCAGCGCGCATGAAGTTTCACCGTCGGCATATTCTGGCCCTCCCGTTGGCGCTGCTCGCCCGCCCCGCCAGCGCCGCAAGCCGGCCCGAGGTGGAACGCGACGTGGTCGTGACATGGTACCGGCTGATCCTGGAACTAGTCCGCCACACCGCCACCTATTCTCCCCCCGTCGCTGCCCGTGCCTTCGCCTACATCGGCGTCAACGCACATGAGGCGATGGCGAGCGGTAACGCTGAGTTGCGCTCGTTGGCAGGTCAGGTGAACGGGCTGACCGCGCCCCCACCCCGTGCGGCTGGCGAGCATGACACGGCCTGCGTGCTGCACGCGGCGCTTGCCGCCTCGGCCCAGAACTTTTTCGGCAACACCGGACCAACTGGCCAGCGCGCGATGCAGGCGATGGCGCGTCAGATGGCTGCCATGGCGATGGAGGGTGTCGCCAGTGATGTCGTGGCCCGCAGCACCGCGCAAGGCGAGGCGATTGCCGCCCACATCCTGCAGTGGTCGCTGACCGATGGCGGCGCGGTAGTGGAAAACATGGGCTTTCCGACCAGCTACACTCCCGGCACCGACCCGCAGGATTGGGTGCCGACCAGCCTTGTGCGCCAGCAGCAGGCTGCGCTTCTACCTGATTGGGGCAACGTCCGTCCCTTCGCAATGCCAGACGGCAATGCCTGTGGCTTGCCCGCCCCGCCGGCCTACAGCGATGACCCCGCCTCGCCGTTCTTCCTTGCGGCGAAAGAGGTTCGCGACACCGTCGCCAACCTGACCGACGAACAGCGCCTGATCGCGCGGTTCTGGTCCGACGACCCGATGCTGTCTCCCACGCCGCCCGGCCACTGGATCGCCATCGTGCTGGACATCGCCGACCGTGATGCCCTGCCCGCCGATCGGTTGACCGAGACCCTCGCCACCCTCGGCATCGCGATGGCCGACGCCTTCATCGGCTGCTGGGCGACGAAGTTCGAATACAACCTCTTGCGCCCGATCACCTACATCCGGCGCCATATCGACCCAAGTTTCGAACCCTTGCTGATCACCCCGCCTTTCCCGGAATACCCCTCTGGCCACAGCACCCAATCGGGGGCCGCCGCAACTGTTCTGACCGCAGCATTCGGGGAAAACTTCGCCTTCGACGATTACACCCACGAAGACGAAGGCCTGCCAGTGCGTAGCTACACCTCGTTCTGGGCCGCCGCCGAAGAAGCCGGCATTTCAAGGCTTTACGGCGGCATCCATTACCGCTTTGGCGTCGAGGACGGCTTGACCCAGGGCCGCTGCATCGGGGCCCACGCCGTTGCCTTGAAGACGCGCGCATGATCCTTCGCATCGCCCTTCTCGTCGCGGCCTCCCCCGCCCTCGCCGATCCCGCGATCCCCGTCTTCACCGACGAAACCGCCACCTCCGGCATCACCACCGCCTATCAGGGTGATTGGGAATTCATGGTCGGCGGCGGGGTTTCGACTTTCGACTGTTCAGGCGACGGCTTCCCCGAAGCCTTCATCTCGGGAGGGGCCGACCCGTCAGTGCTATACCTCAACCAAAGCAGCCAAGGCGGCGCGCTCAGGTTCCAGAAGTCTGACACCGTTTTTCCTGCAGGCATTACCGGGGCCTATCCGCTGGACATCGACAGCGACGGGGTCGTCGACCTCGTCACCCTTCGCGTCGGCCCCGATCTTCTGATGCGCGGCCTAGGCGACTGCCGGTTCGAGGATGCCACCGCCGCTTGGGGCTTTGACGGCGGCGACGCCTGGTCCACCGCCTTCGCCGCAACCTGGGAACGAGGCCAGTCGTGGCCCAGTCTTGCGATCGGGACATACATCGACCGCAAGGAAGAAGCGTTCCCCTGGGGTTCCTGCACCGACACCACGCTTCATCGACCAAACGGCGAGGGTTACGGCGCACCGATCCCACTGACGCCGTCGTTCTGTGCCCTGTCGATGATCTTCACTGACTGGAACCGCACCGGGCAACCAGCCCTGCGCGTCTCGAACGACCGCGAATATTACAAGGGCGGTCGCGAACAGCTTTGGCACCTCGACCCCGGCCAGCTGCCCCGCGAATACACCGAGGCCGAAGGCTGGAAGCGCCTGCGCATCTGGGGGATGGGCATCGCCTCGGCCGACATCACGCTTGACGGCTACCCGGATTACTTTTTGACCAGCATGGCCGACAACAAGTTCCAGACCCTCACCACACCGGAACCGGGCGCAAAGCCGATCTACAGCGACCTCGCCTTCGCCCGGGGCATCACCGCCCACCGCCCTTACACGGGCGGGGATTTCAAACCTTCTACCGCGTGGCACCCGCAGTTTGCCGACATGAACAACGACGGGCGGCTGGATCTCTTCGTCGCCAAAGGCAACGTTGCCAGGATGCCAGATTTCGCGGCCGACGATCCGAACAACCTACTCCTCCAGAACGAGGACGGCACCTTCAGCGAAGCCGGAGACAAGGCCGGGGTGGCCAGCATGAAGATCGGCCGTGGCGCGCAGGTGGTCGATTTCAATCTTGACGGCGCGCTTGATCTTGTGGTCGTAAACCGTTGGGAAAGTGCAGAGATCTGGCGAGGAGACACAAACCTTTCAGGCGCCTGGGTGCAAGTGCGCCTTGACCAACCCGGCCCCAATCGCAATGCAATCGGCGCAGTGGTCGAAGTGCGCCGGGGCGAGGTGATCGAACGCCACGAGATCACCTCCGGCGGCGGTCACATGAGCGGCAGTCTCGGCTGGTTGCACTTCGGCCTTGGCTCTGACGCTAAGGCAGACCTTCGCGTGATCTGGCCCGACGGCACCGAAGGCCCGTGGCAGAGCCTGCCCGCCCGCGCCTTCTATACCCTCAACCGTGGCAGCGAACCGGCAGTCTGGCAGCCCTGAGGTTCAACCAATCTCGAGGTCGAACACCATGATCCCGGTCACGCCCCCGTTGCACAGCGCCACCAGATCGCGCCCCGCCGCCTGATGCTCGGGGTGCTGCTCATAGGCGAGATGCGCCGCACGGTCGCGGAACGTGCATATGAACCCCACGCGATATCGCGCTGATTTCGCCTCATAATCCCGGTTCGGGCCGTGCTGGAAGGCGATCATCCCGTCGACCTTTTCCACCAGCCGCGCCAACCGACCCATCACATCGGCCAGCGCGCCCTCTGGCGCGTCCATCCGTACGTCACAGAACACACAGTGTTGCAGCATCCTTTACCCCCCGCTTGACGCCCGCGCGATAAGTTCCACCGGCGCCCGCGTTTCTGCAACCGGGTGCCTGTCCTGTTCCAGCCAGTCGACCAGCGTGTCGGCAGCAGCCCTGCCGAACCCTGCGATGTTGCAGCGCACCGATGACAGTTGCGGGTAAACCATCGCGCATTCCTCGATATCGTCGAACCCGACCAGCCGAAATTCCCGCCCAACGCTGCGCCCTTCCGATGCAAAACCCGCGATCATGCCCAGTGCCACCAGATCGTTGAAACACACCGCCGCGTCCACTTCCGGATGCTCGCGCCCCAGCCGCAGCACTGCCTCGCGCCCAAAAGCGCGCGACGACCGGCCTTGCAGAACGACCGGCTCCAGCCCGGCTTCCGTCAGCACCGCCAGATACCCCGCCATCCGCTCCGCCGTGATCGGCCTCCCCTCCGGCCCGCCGACAAAGGCGATCCGCCGCGCGCCGAGATCAAGCAGATGCCGCGTCGCCGCCCGCCCCCCCGACAGGTAATCGAATGAGGCGAAGGGAAACCGCGCCGTATCCGCCGACGCCTGCCGCAGCACCTGCAGCACCGGGATGCCTGCTCGTTCCAACGGTCCGAACGTCGCTTCCGTCCCGCCGTAGGTTGGCGAGATCACCAGACCCGAGACGCCATGCTCCACCATCGACCCGACGACCTGCGCCTGAATGGCAGGGTCTTCGTCGGTATTGGCAATCACCGTCGCATAGCCGCGTGCGGACAGCGCCATCTGCAGGCTGGTCGCAAATTCGGTGAAGAACGGGTTCCGCAGATCGTTGATCACCACCCCGATCAGCCCAACATTGGCCGACCGCAGGTTCGCCGCCGCCCGGTTGTAGACATAACCGATCGCTCGCATCGTCTCGCGCACCTTGGCGCGGGTTTCGTCCTTCACCAATGGGCTGTCCTGCAACACCAGACTGACGGTCGATTTCGACACGCCAGCCGCCTCGGCGACCTCGATGATGGTCGGCCGCTTCGTCACCCTGCCTCGATCCCATGCAGTTTCAGCAACAGCCCCATCCGCTTTTCCGCAAGGTCAGGCCGTTCCAGCAGGCGCGCCGCATCAGCCAGTCGAAACACGGCCGAGTAATGCACGATGTCGCGGCTGGATTGGAACCCCGCCGGCATGATGAAATGCCGCTGGTGGCCGTTCAGCCACGACAGGAACGCGATCCCCGCCTTGTAAAAGCGCGTCGGCGCGCGAAAGATCTCGCGACTGAGCGGCACTGTCGGTGCCAGCAGGCGATGGTAGGTCTCGCTGTCGCCCAAGGCGAGCGCCTCCAGTGCCTGACTGGCTGCGGGGGCTATCGCCGCGAATATCCCCAGCAGAGCGTGCGAGTGGTGCGTACCATCGCCTTCGATCAGTGGCGCGTAGTTGAAATCGTCGCCGGTATAAAGCCGCACCCCTCTGGGCAAACGCGCCCGAAACGCTTCTTCATGCGCCTGATCCAGAAGGGAAATCTTGATGCCGTCGACCTTGGAAGGGTTGTCGGCGATCAGACCCAGCACGAATTCCGTTGCCTCGGCCACATCGGTGCTGCCCCAATAGCCGGCCAGGGACGGATCGAACATCTCGCCCAGCCAGTGCAGAATGACCGGTTCCCTCGCACCGTGGATCAGCTGGCGGTAGACCCGCCGGTAGACCCCCACCCCCGCCCCCATTGCCGTGAAGGCCCGGCTTGCCATCAGGATCAGCTGCCCGCCCACTGCCTCGATCGCCTCGGCCTGCGTCTGATAGGCCGCAAGGATCGCCTCCGCCGTCCGCAACTCGGACAGCGGAACATGGTCAGTCCCCGCCCCGCAAGCCACGCGCGGCTGCATCGGATGGACCTTTGCGGCCCTCATCGTCCTCTGGATCAATTCCAGCGCGGTCGGCCAATCCACCCCCATCCCGCGCTGCGCGGTATCCATTGCCTCGGCCAGACCCAAGCCCTGATCCCAAAGCTGCTGCCGGAACGCCAGCGTCGCCTCCCAGTCGACCGCCGGGCGCGTGTCCCACGGGTTGCGCTCTCGCATCGGGTCCGAGATCACATGTGCCGCCGCAAAAGCGGTCCGCGTCAGCGGCACGGCGGGCGCGCGCGGGACCAAGGGCTCGCCCGTCAACCGATATTCCTGCAGCGTCCCCGCTTCGGTTGGCAACAGCATCTTCATGCTCCACGATCGGCGCGGATCATGTCTGCGGCTTTCTCCGCAATCATGATCGTCGCGGCATTGGTGTTGGACGACACGACCCGCGGCATCACCGAGGCATCGACGACGCGCAGCCCCGCTACCCCATTGAAGCGCAGCCTTGGGTCGACAACGGCGCCTGCGTCACTGCCCATCCGGCAGGTGCCGGCCGGGTGATGGTCGGTCTTGGAATGACGGCAGGCGTAGTCGAAATAATCCTGATCCGTCCGCACCTCGGGCCCTGGCAGGCGCTCGGCGAGGACGTATGGTTTCAACGCCTGCCCCGCGATGATTTCCCGCGCCATCTTCAACCCCCGGATCGACATTTCCCGGTCATGTGCGTCTGCCCAATAATTCGGGTCGATCAGCGGCGCGGCCATCGGATCAGCCGAGGCCAGCCGCACCGTTCCGCGTGACCTTGGCCGCAGGTAGGCTGAATTGAGCGTCACTCCGCCCTGCGGCATCGCCGCCACCCCGGCCTCGATCCCCGATCCAAGCCCAAGGTGTAACTGGATATCCGGCGACCGCGCGCCTTCCTCGGCATACCAGAACCCGCCCGTCTCGAAGAGGCTGGAGGCGACCGGCCCCCGCTTCGTCATCAGATACTGCAGCCCCGCCACGGCAGACATGATGGGCCTGGCAAAGCGGTCGTAAGTATGCGGGCCAGTGCATTCGGCAATCACGAACAGGTCCAGATGGTCCTGCAAGTCTGACCCCACGCCCGGCTGGTCCAGCACGACCGGCACGCCGACCGCTTCCAGATGCTCTGCCGGCCCGATCCCCGATAGCATCAGCATCCGGGGCGATCCGATGGCGCCCGAGGACAGGATAACCTCCTCCGCCGCCCGCTCCACCACGCCGCCCGCCAGTTCCACCCCCGCCGCGCGGCCTTTCTCGACCACGATCCGCAAGACCTGCGCACCCGTCCGCACCGTCAGGTTCGCCCGCCCCTGCGCCATGCCAAGATAGGCGATCGATGCCGAAGACCGCCGCGCATTTCGCTGGGTCAGCTGGTAATATCCCACCCCATCCGGCGTCTCGCTGGCAAGGTCCATGTTGCGCGGTATGCCCAGTTCCGCCGCCGCCTTGAAGTAAGCCTCGCAGATCGGCAACGGCGCGCGCGGCTGGCTGACGCCCAGCGGGCCGCCCTTGCCGTGCCAGCGGTTGTCAAAACTGTCGTTATCCTCGGCCTTGCGGAAGTAGGGCAGCACATCCTCATAGCCCCAGCCGGCACAACCAAGCTGCCGCCATTCCTCGTAATCCAACGGATGCCCGCGCGTATAGATCTGCGCGTTGATCGACGACCCGCCGCCGATCACCTTCGCCTGTGTGTAGCGGATCACCATCCCGTTCATGTGGCGCTGCGGCACGGTCTGCCAGCCCCATGACCCAATGCCTTTGGTCATCTTCGCAAAGCCCGCCGGCAGGTGGTAGAACGGATGCCGGTCGCGCCCCCCGGCCTCCAGCAGCAACACCTTCACATCCGGGTTCTCGCTCAGCCGCGCGGCCAGCACACAACCGGCCGATCCACCACCCACGATGATAAAATCATAGCCCATTCAAAGCCTCGCAATCGACAGCCCGCCATCGACGGGGATCACCGCCCCGGTGGCAAAGCGCATTTCACCGGTCGCAATCGGCACCATTACCGCACCGATATCGGTCGGCTGCCCCCAGCGTGCCATTGGCACGAGACCGCCTTCGATACGCGCGTCGTAGCGGTCCTTAACCCCTGCCGTCATCGCCGTCTCGATGATGCCGGGCCGCAGTTCAAAGACCCCTACGCCTACCGCCGCCATCCGCACCGCGAAGGCCTGCGCCATCATCGACGCCCCAGCCTTCGAGATGCAGTACTCCGCCCGGTCCGCACTCACCATGCTGGCTGAAACCGAGGTGACGAAGGTCATGCTGCGGTAATGCTCCGACACGTCCACCGCCATCCGACGTCCGACCTCTTGCGCCAGAAAGAATGCCCCGCGCAGGTTGATCGCCATCGCCCGGTCAAAGCTTTCCGCCGTGACGTCGAACAGATCACCCCGTGCAATCGCCGGCACCCCTGCGTTCGAGACGAAAGCGGTCACTGGCCCAACCCGGTCCAGCAGCGCCGCCACAGCCTCCACATCACGCAGATCATGCCGGTGGTAGGTGGCATCGCCCAGCCGATCCAGCGCCGCGCGTACCGGTGCTGCATCCTCTGCCAACTCGGCAGCAATGACGATACGGAACCCCGCCCCCGCCAGCGCCTCGGCAATGCCGAGGCCAATGCCCTGCTGGCCTCCCGTGATCAACGCAACCGGCTTCATGCCGCAGCCCTTTCCCGGATATGCGCCGCCGTCCGCAAGGCCAGCGCCGCAATTGTCAGCGCCGGATTGACCGCGGCCGAGGTCGGCAGCACCGACGCATCGACGATGAAGAGGTTCGCAAGATCATGGCTGCGGCAATTCGCATCCACGACCGAAGCTGCGGGGTTCGCCCCCATTCGCGCGGTGCCGCACTGATGCGAAGGTGTGCGCCTGTCAAATGCGCGACTAAGAACAACTGGATAGCCAGCTTTCCTCAACTTTTTCTTTAACACTACCACCAGCGCCAGATGGGCCTCCCAGTTCGACCTTTTCCAGTCCAGCACTACTTGATCGCCCTTCAGCGTCACCCGGCTGTCAGGGTTCGGCAGGTCTTCAGACATTGCCAGAATGTCGACCGAATGGCGCGCGATCCAACCGGCCAACGGCCCCGGAATAGGCGTATCCGACGCAAGGATCGGCCCCGAGATCTTGCCCAAGAGCTGCACATTTCCCAACGGTGCCCCGCCAGGTCCGCCTGTCAGGTAAAAGTCGTTCACCTGCACCGTCTTTTGGTAGACCGACGGGTTCGCCCGGAACGGATGCAGCGCCAGAACCGCACTAAGGTTGTGGTTCATGAAATTGCGGCCGACCTGATCGGACCGGTTCGCCAGCCCGGTCGGATGCACCGCATCAGCCGAAGCCAGCAGCAAGGCCGCCGACATCACGGCCCCTGCCGACAACACCACCAGCGGCGCGGTCAAGCGCTCTGCCTGCCCCTCGCGCATGACCTCGACCGCTGTCACGCGGCCCGCTTCGGCCACCAGCCGCGTCACCCGCGCGCCGGTCAGCAGCCGCACGTTCGGATGCTGCAAGGCGTGGGCCAGCCCGACAGTTTCGGCATCCATCTTGCCGCCGCAGGTGTCGGGAAAGGCGTCCCAAGGCGTCTGACCGTGTTTCAGCCACCGCTCGATATCCACCCCCAGCGGGAGTGACGAAGGGTGCAAGCCTATCGACTTCAGCCGACCGCGGAAGTCGGCAATCGCGGGTTCATCGGGCACCGGCTTGAACGCATAATGCCCGGAATGGGCGGGTTCGCTTGGGTCATCGCCCAATTCGCCGCGCACCTGGTAAAGCTGCTCGGCCTCCTGATACCAAGGTTCCAGATCGCCGTAGCTGATCGGCCAACCTGGCGTGGTGCCGCCCATGTGGCGCATCGGTGTGAAATCCTCGGCTCGATAGCGCATAAGGACTGCGCCGTAAAACTTGGAATTGCCGCCCACATGGTAGTAATTGCCGGGGTTGAATGGTCGGCCGGCGCCGTCCAACCATTCTTCATCGGGGCGAAAGTGCCCCCGGCCAAAGATTGCCGCCGCGTCCCGCGCCTCGGGCGAGGCTTCCAGCCGCGTCCCGCGCTCCAGGATCAGGATACGCCTGCCAGACGGCGCCAGAGCCGCCGCCAGCGTGGCGCCGCCCATGCCAGACCCGATGATGATGATGTCGGCGTCACTCATCCCGCGATCCGCACCTCGGTAACGGGATCGAAGGCCACCGCCTTTTCCATGTTCACCGCAAAGTCGAACATCTGCCCCGGCGCCACCGACGCATCGGCCCGCATCCGTGCGATCACGTCCTTGCCCGAGAGGGTCATCGTGACGAAGGTATCGGACCCCGCTGGCTCGGTGACCGTCACCCGGTTGGTGAAGGGCTGGATGTTGCCAGACTTCCGGTCTGCGCCTTCCGGATCGGTGATCGCCTCGGGCCGGATGCCAAGCAGGATATCCTTCCCGGCCCAGTCCGCCATGTTGCTCTGGCTGAACCGCAGATACCGCACCACACCCTCACTGTCGGTGATCTCGGCATGGGGTGCGCCGTTCTGCAGCACCACCTTGGCGGGCAGGATGTTCATCGCCGGGCTGCCCATGAAGGTCGCCACGAACAGGTTGGCGGGGGTATCGTAAATCTCCTTCGGCGTGCCAAGCTGCTGGACATAGCCCTTGTTCATCACTGCGATCCGGGTCGACAGGGTCATTGCCTCGATCTGGTCATGCGTCACGTAGACAATCGTCGTCCCCAGCTTCTGGTGCAGCTTCTTGATCTCGGTGCGCATGTCGACGCGCAGCTTGGCATCAAGGTTCGACAGCGGCTCGTCGAACAGGAACACGTCCGGGTTGCGGACCAGCGCCCGCCCCATCGCCACCCGCTGCCGCTGCCCGCCCGACAACTGCCCCGGCTTGCGGTTCAAGAGGTGGTCTATCTGCAAAAGCCTGCCCACATCGGCCAGCGCCTTTTCCCGCGCCGCCTTCGGCACGCCGTGCATTTCCAGCCCGAAGGTCATGTTCTGGCCCACGGTCATGTTCGGATACAAAGCGTAGCTCTGGAACACCATCGCGATGTTGCGCTTCGACGGATGCACCCCGTTCATCACTCGCCCCTTGATCGAAATGTCGCCCGAGGAAATCGCCTCAAGCCCCGCGATCATGTTGAGAAGCGTGGATTTTCCACAGCCCGAAGGTCCTACCAGCACCAGAAACTCGCCTTCCTCAACTGCGATGTCCACCTCATGCAGGACCTGCACGTTGCCGTAGGATTTGGTGACGTGAGAGATATCTAGAAAACCCATGTGTCAGCCTTTCACAGAGCCCGCCATCAGCCCGCGCACGAAGTAGCGGCCCGCGACGATGTAGACGAGAAGGGTTGGCAGCGCGGCCAGGATCGCGCCGGCAAAGTGGACATTGTATTCCTTCACCCCGGTCGAGGAGTTGACGAGGTTGTTCAGCGCCACCGTCATCGGCATCGAATCAAGGTCGGCGAAGGATGCGCCAAAGAGGAAGTCGTTCCAGATGTTGGTGAACTGCCAGATCACGCTGACCACTGCGATCGGGCCGGAAACCGGCAACATGATCCGCCAGAAGATCCGGAAGAACCCCGCCCCGTCGATCATCGCCGCCTTCACCAGTTCGGTCGGGAACGACGCGTAGTAGTTGCGGAAATAAAGCGTGGTGAACCCGATCCCATAGACCACATGCACCAGGATCAGCCCCGACGTCGACCCGGCCAGCCCCATCAGACCCAGCATCCGTGCCATCGGGATGAGGACGATCTGAAACGGAATGAAGCAGGCAAACAGCATCAGACCGAAGAGGATGGTATCGCCCCGGAACCGCCACTTTGTCAGCACATAGCCGTTCAGCGCGCCAAGCATGGTCGATATCGCAACCGCCGGCACCACCATCAAAAGCGAGTTCAGGAAGTAGGGCTTCAGCCCCGTCGGCTCCACGCCGATCTGCGCGGTGGACCAGGCCGACCGCCAGGCATCCAGCGTCCAGACCTCTGGCAGCGACATCATGTTGCCGCCGGTGATTTCCGACAGCGGCTTGAGGCTGTTCGTCAGCATCACGAAGAACGGCAGCAGGTAGAACAGCGCAAACAGCAGCAGCACGAGGTAGATGAAGGTCCGTGCCACCCGGCCCGTCCGGACGGCGGTATCCTGCGTCGCGGCGCTCATTCCTTCTTCTCCTTCAACTCGGCGTAAAGGTAGGGGATCATGATCGCGGCAATCGTCATCAGCATGATCACGGCGCTGGCCGCACCAATGCCCATCGAGTTGCGCGTGAAGGTGTAGGAATACATGAAGGTCGCCGGCAATTCCGTCGCCCGCCCAGGCCCGCCTCCGGTCAGCGCAATGACAAGGTCATAGGACTTGATCGCAAGGTGGCTCAGGATGACGAAGGCGCTCAGGAACGCCGGCCGCAACAGCGGTATGACGATCCGCCGGTACAACTGCCAGTTCGACGCCCCGTCGATCTGCGCGGCCTTCAGGATCTCGTTGTCGATCCCCCGCAGCCCCGCCAGAAACATCGCCATCACAAAGCCCGACGTCTGCCAGACCGCCGCGATGACAACCGTGTAGATCGCCATGTCGCGATCCTTGATCCAGTTGAAACTGAACGATTCCCATCCCCACAGCTGCATCGTGTGCTCAAGCCCGATGCCGGGGTCCAGAAACCACTTCCACGCCGTCCCCGTCACGATGAATGACAGCGCCATCGGATAGAGGTAAATCGGCCTGAGAAATCCCTCGCCCCGGATCTTCTGATCCAGAAAGATCGCCAGCGTCAGCCCGATCACCGTGCAGATCACGATGTAAAGCGACGAAAAGATCGCGAGGTTCTTGATCGCCGTGATCCAGTGCGACAGCGCCCAGAGACGGGTATAATTTTCCCAGCCGACCAGTTCGTTCGACGGCAGCATCTTGCTGTCGGTGAAGGACAGGTAGCCGGTGTAAAGAATGAATCCATAGACAAAAATCAGTATCACCGCGAGCGAGGGTGACAGCACCAGTTTCGGTATCCAGTCCTGCAACCGCGTGCGAAAGTCGGCGTCGATGGATCGCGTCGCCATTGGCCCCCTCCAAACCCGCGCCAAGCAGGCAAAATCCAGAAACGTCTTCTAGTTGTCTGGAGGAAGGCGACGCTGTGCCGCCTTCCCCCCGGAGTGCGCTTACTTCGCCGCTTCCACCGCATTGGCCAGTTCGGTCGCCGCCGTCGCTGCGTCATACTCGCCGTTGAAATGTGCCGTCACCACGTCGTAGAGCGCGTTCTTGATCGCCGCAGGTGCGGCATGGCCATGCGCCATCGAGCCGAAGAGGTTGCCATTGCCATTGGCCTCGGCAAGGTCCGCCATCCCTTTCTTGCCGCAGTCATCAAAGTCGGTGTCCGGCACATCGGTCCGCGCCGGGACCGAGCCCTTGACCACGTTGAAGGCCGACTGGAACGCGGGGTCCATGATCGCCTTGGCCATCGCGACCTGAGCGTCCTGCATCCCGGCATCCGCCTGATTGAACATGGCGAACTGATCCGAGTTGAAGGTCACCATGCCTTGCGTTCCGGGGAAGCGGATGCAGACGAAATCGGTGCCGGGCACCTTGCCAGCCTTCAGGAATTCACCCTTGGCCCAGTCGCCCATCATCTGCATTCCGGCTTCGCCATTGATCACCATGGCCGAGGCCAGGTTCCAGTCGCGGCCCGAGAAGTTGTCGTCGACGTAAGACCGCAGCGTTGCCATGCGGTTGAACGCCTCGACCATCTGCTCGCCCCCCAGCGCCGCCGGGTCGAGATCGATCATCGCGGCCTTGTAGAAATCCGCCCCGAGGCTCAGCACGACTGCGTCAAACACCGTCGCGTCCTGCCACGCCTGCCCGCCATGGGCCAAAGGCGTGATGCCGTTGGCCTTCATCGCGTCGAGGACCGCGACCAGTTCTTCCCACGTCTCGGGCGCCTTGCCACCTGCGGCATCAAGAGCTGCCTTGCTGATCCAGATCCAGTTCGTCGAATGCACGTTCACCGGCGCGGCAACCCACTTGCCTTCGTTGGTCGAGAAGCCTTGAAGTGCCGTCGGCACGACCTTGTCCCAGCCTTCCGCCGTGGCGGTGGCGGTCAGGTCGGCGAGCGCCCCTTCCTTGGCCCAATCCAGAATGTCGAAGCCCAGCATCTGCACGGCCGTCGGCGGGTTGCCGGCAGTGACACGCGCGCGCAGCGTCGTCATCGCCGCCTCGCCGCCGCCGCCCGCAACCGGCATGTCGAGCCAACCGGTGCCCGCGCCGGACAGGTTGTCCTTCAGCACGTTCAGCGCCGCCGCCTCGCCACCGGATGTCCACCAGTGCAGCACCTCGACATCCGCCGCCTTCACAAGACTCGTCGACAGCACGAGTGCTGCCGCCGCCGTCAGTGTCTTTCCATAGAATCCACGCATTTGGTTCCTCCCGTTTTGCGTTGGTTTGTCTATTGCCGCCAAGGGTTTCTCAGCGGGTCTTCACCCAATTCGGCCGCGTGCGTCCGATCCGCATCGCCACCGTCTTGACCTCCAGGAATTCCTCCAGCCCATAACGCCCGATCTCGCGCCCCTGACCCGATTGCTTGAAGCCTCCGAACGTCATCTCCGGAAACCCATCCATCCAGGTGTTGGTCCAGATCGTGCCCGCCTGCACCCGGCGCGCAAACTCCAGGCAGGTGTGGATGTTCTCGCTCCACACCCCGGCGCTCAGACCGTAAGCCGCGTCATTTGCCAGCTTTATCGCCTCATCCAGCGTGCGGAAGGTCAGGCAGGCAAGCACCGGCCCGAACACCTCGTCGCGCGCAATCGCCATGTCCGCAGTCACGCCAGCCACGACCGTCGGCTGGTAGAACTGACCCGCCAGCCCCGGCACCTCCAGCGGCCCGCCGCCCAACGCCACGGTTGCTCCGGCCGCCACCGCTTCCCTCACATAGCCGTCGATCTTGCCCTGATGCGCGACCGAGATGATCGCCCCGACCTGCGTATCGGGGTGCAGCGGGTCGCCAAACGCCACCTGCCGCGACAGCGCTGTGACGCGTGCCACGAACGCTTCGACAATATCCGCATGCACCAGCACCCGGCTGCCTGAATTGCAGCACTCGCCCGCGTTGAAATAGATGCCGAACGTCACCGCATCCGCCGCACTGTCGAGGTCTGCGTCGGGGAAAATCACCTGCGGGTTCTTGCCCCCCAGTTCCAGCGCCACCTTCTTCAACGTCCCCGCTGCGGCGATCGAGATCGCCTTGCCCACCGCCGTAGATCCGGTGAATGTCACCATGTCCACCTCCGGGTGGCTGGCCAGCACCGCCCCCACCGGCTGCCCCTCGCCCAGCACGATGTTCACCACCCCTGCCGGCAGGCCCGCTTCGATCAGCAACTCGCCCATCATTACCGTGGACGACGGCGTCATCTCTGACGGTTTCACCACTAAGGTGCAGCCCGCCGCCAAGGCAAACGGCAGCTTCTGGCTCAGGATCCAGAACGGAAAGTTCCACGGCGTGATCACCGACACCACGCCGATCGGCTCCTTCAGGATCACGCCCAGCATATCGGAGCCAAGCGTATTGTGGCTGTCGCCCGTGATGTTCCGCGCAAGGCTCGCAGCGTAACGCCACAGGTCTGCCGCCCCCGACACCTCGCCGCGCGACTGGCTGATCGGCTTGCCGCTTTCCAGCGTTTCCAGCAGGGCGATCCGCTCCACCTGTTCTTCGATCAGATCGGCCACGCGCAACAGCACCGCCGCCCGCGCCTTGCCCGTCGTGCGCGACCAGATCCCACCGTCGAACGCCGCCCGCGCCGCCGCAATGGCCGCCTCCGCATCCGCCGAAGTCCCCAGCGCCGACCGGCTCACCACAACCCCATGCGCCGGCGACACCCGCTCGAACGTCGCACTCCCGGCAACCCAAGCCCCGCCAATAAGATGCCGCCCCTCGAACGGCTGTTCCGGCAGCGCCTGCCCCGTCGCGGCGATTACGGTCATGTCCAGCATCATTCCCCCCGAAATTCCGGTTTGCGCTTGGCGCGGAACGCGGCCACGCCCTCGGCCTTGTCGGCTGACGCGGCAATCATTCCCGACCCCAAGGCCTCGATCAGCGCGGCCCGGTCTTCCCCGGCGCCTGCGTGGATCATGTATTTCGCAACTTCCACTGCACGAGGCGAGGTCTCTGCCACCCGCAGCGCCACCGCCTCGGCCACAGCGCGCGCATCGTCCGCTACCTCGGCCACAAATCCCAATGCCAGCGCCCGCTCGGCCGAAAGCCTGCGTCCGAACAGTGCCATTTCCTTCACGACCGGCTCGGGCAAAAGGCGCAGCAGCCGTTGCGTTCCAGACCATCCGGGGACGATGCCAACACCCGCCTCAGGGAGGGCGAGACTGGCGCGCGGCACCATCACCCGGATGTCACACGCGGCGGCAAGCTCCAGCCCGCCGCCAAAAGCATGGCCTGTCAGCACGGCAATCGTCGGCTTGGCCAAGCGCGCCAGCCGATCAAAGATCCGGTGCCCCTCGCGCACCCAGACGCGGGCGAAATCGCTTGGCGAAAGATCGCCCCAGGCGGTGATATCGGCCCCTGTGCAGAACGCCCGCTCGCCTTCCGCCGTCACCAGCACGCAAGCAACTTCGGGCTGGCGCTCGACGATATCGAGATGCGCTGACAGTTCCGCCAGCATCCCCACCGTCAGAGCGTTCAGCTTTGCCGGGTTGTCCAGCCGCAGCTCCGCCACCGGTCCCCGCAGGATCAGATGCACCGCGCTCATGGCACCCACCCCATCGGCCCGTCGGCCAGCAGCGACAGTGGCATCCGCACCGCATCCACGGCGACCCGCACCCGGCCACCCGAGGCGACCGTGATATCCTGCTCCGCGTCGATCCCCGGCATTATCTCGGTTGCAACCAGACCACCGTCGGTAAGCCGGATCACGCAGCGTTCGGTGACATAGATCACGTCCTGCCCCGTGGCCCGGGCCCGCGCCCCGGCAAAGGTCACATGCTCCACCCGATCGACGAACTTCGAGAACTTGCCCGGCTTCACCACCCGCAATCCGTCCGCTTCAAGTGAAACCTCAGCTCCCGCCTCGAACCACCCTGAAAACACGATCTTTTTTGCGTGCGCCGTGATGTCGACAAACCCGCCGCAGCCCGCCGTCAGATAGGGCTTCTTGCCCAATTTCGAGACGTTGACGTTGCCCGCCACATCCACCTCCAGAAACGACAGGAACGACATGTCGAACCCTCCGCCCTGAAAGTAGGTGAACTGGTTCGGCGACGGCATGAACGCATCCGCATTCGACGCGCAGCCAAAGGCGAAACCGGTCAGCGGCATACCCCCGACAGCGCCCTGCTCGATGGCCCAGGTCACCGCCTGCGGGTAACCCTCCTCCAGCAGCACCCGTGGCACCATAGCGGAAATCCCGAAGCCGAGGTTCGCCACCATCCCCGCCCGCAACTCCATCGCCGCGCGCCGGGCGATCACCTTCTCCACCCCGGACTCGGCCAGTTTGAAGCTGGCCCAGGGCCGCATCACCTCGCCCGAGATCGCCGGATCGTAGGGCGTCTCCGTGGTCTGCTTCTGATCCGGGTCCAGCACGATCAGGTCCACCAGATGCCCCGGCACCCGCACGTCATGCGGCCGCAGGGAACCCGCCGCCGTCATCCGCTTGACCTGCGCGATCACCAGACCGCCGTGATTTCTGACCGCAATCGCCTGATCAAGCCCCCCGAGATAGGCGCCCTCGTGTTCATAGGTCAGGTTGCCCCGCTCATCCGCCGTGGTCGCGCGCAGGATGCAAACGTCCGGCACGATGTTGGGAAAATGCAGCCAGGTCTCGCCGCCGAACTCTGCCCGCTCGACGATCGGCGCCGCGGCTGCCACCGCGTTCATCGCGCAGCCCTCGCGGATGGGGTCGACGAAGGTCTCCAACCCAACCTTGGTCAGCACCCCCGGCCGCCGCGCCGCCACATCTCGGTGCATGTCGAACATGATCCCGGACGGCACGTTGTAGGCCGCGACCCGGTCCTCGACGATCATCCGCCAGATTTTCGGCATCGGCAAATTTGACGAGCCGGAGGGATACGACCCCGCGATGATCCGTGCCAGAAGCCCGTCCTTGGCGATGTGGTCGATGCCCTTCACGCCGTACATGTCTCCGGCGGCAATCGGGTTCAGCGTGGTCAACCCGCGCGGATGCCCCTCCGCCTCGAACCGCGCGCCGATCGCGGCCAGCACCTTGTCGGGGCAGCCGAGGGCCGAAGACGACGACACTGTCACCACAGCCCCGTCCGCAATCCGCGCTGCCGCCTCTGCCGCGGTGACCAGCTTGCCCATCACACGCCCTCGTAATCAACGGTCACGCGCCGGCCGCTGGCCGCCGCCTCGCGCACCGCAAGCGCCACTGCCAGAGACTTGACCCCATCCTCGCCGCTTGCCGCAGGCCGCCCCTCCCCCCGCACGGCCGCGACGAAAGCCGCCACTCCTTGCGCGTAAAGATCGTGCAACGAAAACGTCACCCTCTCGCGGCCCGCCGCGGTCACCAGCGTCACCGCACCGACCGGGGCCTGCGTCATCACACCGGTTGCAAAGATCGACCCTTCGCTCCCATGCACTTCGAGGCCCGACCCGGCGAACCGATGCGTAAAGCTTTCATGCGCCATCACCATCGCGCCCGAGGGCAGCGACCAGACTGACATCACTGAATCCTCGACACCCTGCCCCATGCCCGACACGCCCGCCTGCGCCACCACTGTCATCGGGTCCTCCCCGGTCAGGAACCGCACCGTATCCGCGTCATGCACCGTGATGTCGGGGATCACACCGCCACCCGCCGCTGGATTGTCGATCCGCCAACCCTGCAGATGCGGCGGCAGATGCACAGCATGATGCACCCGCAGCGACAGGACTTTGCCGATCCGCCCTTCGGCGATCACCGCACGCATCGCCTGATGACTGCCGGCGTTGCGCAAATGGTGGTTGGTGGCCAATACCACGCCTGCGTCCTGCGCCGCGCGCACCATCTCTGCCGCATCCGACACGGACATCGCCAACGGCTTTTCGCAGATCACATGCTTGCCAGCCGCAATCGCAGCCAGCGACTGCATGCGATGCTTTTCATTGGTGGACGAGATGTAGACCGCCACAACGGTCGGATCGGCCAGCATCAAGGCAAGGTTGTCAGTCCCGCGGGCTATCCCATTTCGGCGGGCAAAGGCGGTCGCGTGGTCCGCCGACGCGCTGACCACCCAGGCCGGCACCCCACCGGTCGCCCGGATCGCTCCGATCATGTGTTCGGCGGCAATGGTGCTCGCCCCGATCAGCCCCCAGTTCATTCCGAACCCCGATTTGGATCATTCCAAACATTGCTAATGGAACGATCCAATTCTGTCAACCGCTGATCCTGCTACGCCTTGAACAGCGCGATTCACTCGCCTTCCGGTAGAATCACACACAGGGACCGCCCAGACGGATCGGTCAAAATTTCCGCAGATTGTGCGCCCCGTTGCTTTGGAAAAGCACAAATTTCGCCGCAGTTTGGCGAATCTCCCTGCGACAGAACAAGGCGGCACCGTCACCGTTGCGGGTCAAATCACGGGGGATTTCTGAACAATGTCGCAGTGTTCTCAGCAACTGTTGCCCTTTATCTCACGATTTACACCCTAACGCAGTATTTGCTTTCAGAACTCGCCTTAAGATTGTCTAAATTCAGCCTATCTGCGGCCCTCTTTGCGCCGGAACGATCAATCTGGGGCTTTCTGCGACAGCATACACGCGTGCGTTGAGTGGAATGGTGAACTGACATGGCGAGATTCAACACAGCGGCGACTGCAGCCGCCAAATGGTCCGAGGATCTTTCCGCGCAGGATTACGGCGACACCGGAGCTGAAGATGCGCTCGCCGATTTCGCCACCCATGCAGATGCCGAGGATGCCTTCGTCGATGAACTGAAGCCGGGCAGCAAGCTTCTTCAAGGCCAGTACACCATCGTCAGCTACCTCAATTCCGGCGGCTTCGGGATCACCTACCTCGCCAAGGACTCACTCGACCGCACCATCGTCATCAAGGAATGCTTCCCCAATTCCCTTTGCCGCCGCAGCGGCATCATCGTCCGCGCCCGCTCCCGCGCTCACCAGGGCGAGTTTCGCTCCGTCGTCCGGCTTTTCGTGCAAGAGGCGCGCAGCCTGTCCAAGCTGGCGCATCCCAACATCGTCGGTGTGCATCAGGTCTTCGAAGACAATGACACCGCCTATATGGCGATCGACTATGTCAACGGCAAAGACCTGCTCGACGTGCTCGAGGAACATGACTCGCCCTTCACCCCCGACGAAGTCGTGCAGATGCTCAAGAAGGTGCTGGGCGCAGTAGACTTCGTCCATCAGTCCGGCATGTTGCACCGCGACATCTCGCCCGACAACATCCTTGTCGACGCGCGCACCAAGAACCCCGTCCTGATCGACTTTGGCGCAGCACGGGAACAGGCCACCAAGGCCAGCCGGGTGATGTCGCAGCGCCGGGTGGTGAAAGATGGCTATTCCCCGCAGGAATTCTATCTGACCGGGTCGGCGCAGGGCCCTTACAGCGACCTCTACGCGCTTGCCGCCACCTTCTACCATGTCATCGCCGGCGAGGCCCCGCCCGAAAGCCAGCGTCGCCTTGCCTCGATTGCCGAAGGCAGCCCTGATCCCTACAGCCCCCTTGCCGGGCGAGTTCCAGGCTATCCGCCCGGTTTCCTCGAGGCGATCGACAAGGCCGCCCGCGTGCTGCCGAAAGACCGGCTTGAAACCGCCGCACAGTGGCTTGACATCATCATCGCAGCGGAAGCGGCCGCCGTAGCTGTGGCCGCGCCGGTCGCAGCCCCAGTTGCGCCGACACGCTTCGCCCGCAAGATCGTGACCGCCCCGGCTTCCGGCCAGGATCCGGCCCGCCTGTCTGCAACCGCCGCTTTTGCCGCCGATCATTCAGATACCGACCGTCCGGTGCGGTTCGCGCGCTTTCCACTGATCCTCGGCGCCGCATCGGTCCTCGCGCTCGGCTTGGGTGTTGCGGTCTGGACCTTCACCGGCGATCCGGCACCGCTCGGCAGTTCGGTGCAACGCGACAGCACCGCTGTGGAGGCCGCCACCGCCCTCGCTGCCGCCGATGCACAGGCCGCGCGTGTCGCCGAGGCTCAGGCCCGCATTGCTCTGGATGCCCAAACCGCAGCTCAGGCGCAGGCCGATACCACGGCCCGCGCCGTAGTTGACGCGACCGCCCTCGCCGCAGCCGAAGCCAGCGCCGCCGCCGTCCGCGACGCCGAAGCCACCGCCCGCCGCGAAGCCCGCGCCCGGCTGGAAGCCGAAGCTGGCGCCAAAGCCCAAGCCGAAGCCGCCGCAAGGGCCGAAGCCAAGGCAAAGGCCGAGGCTCAGGCCGCAGCCATCGCCGAAGCCGCCGCCCTTGCCGCTGCGCAGACCCGTGCTGCCGCCGAAGCCGCCGCCGAAGCCCAGCGCGCAGCCGAGGTCGCCGCCGCCGCACAGGCCAAAGCCGAAGCCGAAGCCGCGGCACTGGCGGCCGCTATCCTGCCGCGCCCGCCTGCGCCAGACACCCCCCTTCTGGAAGACCAGTTCAGCGCCGTGCGTTGGGATTACGCCCTGCCCTTCAGCACCGAGCCGAAACTGGTCGACGGCGAGACCTACCCCACCATCACCGGCGTAACCGGACAGCTTGACCGCGCGAACGGATGGATGAAGGACGGCGTCACGATCTTCGCGATCAACGGGGAATGGGTCGCCAGCCACGAAGCGATCACGAATACGATCCGCGTCTCGACCACCCCCGACGAAGACGGCCGTATCTTTGCCACGGCCCGGATCCGCGCCAACGATGCCACAGATTTCGAGGATGTTCGCCTCGTCGCCCCCGCGACGCGCTGGGTCAGTCTCAAGAACGGCACGACATTCCGCACCGGCGTCGAGTTCGGAGCCTGGCGCACCGTCGTCGACAGGATCATCTATTCCGACCCGAACGGCATCCAGCCGGGTGACGTGATCCGCTCCGAAACCACGCTGGGCAAGCCGATCAACGCGCCGGAAAGCCTTGAAATCGTGATCGATCTTCTGTCGTTCCAGAACATCGGCGAAGCCGTCTTCGAGGTCGAGCGCGCCGGAGCGATCGTAACCGCGCGGATGCCGCTCGAGCGGGAATAGCACGTACCAACCTCGTCGCGGCGCGTCGGCAGTCGTTTCCAATTTGTGAACAGTATTGGCAGGAACCTCGCTATTGTTGAGTAAACCGAGCAGACCAGCGCGAAAGCCCACCGCAAGGAACGGAACCACGTTCAGCCTTCTGACCCAAAGGGTCCTTGCGGGGGGCATCGCCAGCCTTTCCTTCAGCCTCGCTGCGTTTGCCGATCCCGTTACGCTGACCACCCGGGACGGCACCTATTCCATCGTCGGTGACCTGGTCGCCATCACGGAGGACAGCTTCACCATCCGCTCCAGCGTCGGCCAGATGACCGTCGGGCGAGATACGGTGACCTGCGTCGGCGCTGACTGCCCCGAAGGCAGCAGCCCAGCGCCCCTTACGACCATCGCCGGAGACCGCGCCCTTGGCCTCACGCTTGTTCCGACGCTCCTGACACGCTTTGCCACCGAGGCCGGCAGCGAAGCGACCGTGCTGAAGACCATCGATGCGGGCCTCCTTGTCGAAGTCAGCGGCGCCGATGGGGCCACCGCTGCAATCAAGATTGTCCCCTCCACGGCGTCCGACGGCATCGCGGCGCTGCTCGATGGTCGCGCCGAACTGGCGCTGTCCGACCGCCGCGCCCTGACCCGCGAGGTGCGCGCCGCTCAGGACATTGGCCTTGGCGATCTGCGCGCTGAGGCGCAGGAACAGATCATCGCGCTGGATGGCCTACTGTTCCTGACCCATCCGCGCAATCCGGTGCGTGCCCTGACGACGGCCGACGCGGCCGCGATCTTCGCGGGAAAAATCACCAACTGGTCTGAAGTCGGTGGCAGCGATCTGCCGATCCGGCTTTATGCCAGCACCGCCGACCTCGGCTCTGCCGCCGTTCTCGACGCTCTCGTCATGCAACCTGCGGGCCTTTCGGTCAGCCCCGAAGCGACCATACTGGGCTCGGACCGGGTGGTGGCGGAAACCGTGGCCGAAGATCCCGCCGCTATCGGATATGCCCGCATCGGCAACGAAGGCCCTGCCCGCCCGCTGGCGATCCGCGGGTCGTGCAACATCCTGACCCAGCCCACCGCCTTTACCGTCAAGACCGAAGAATACCCCCTTACCCGGCAGCTTTACCTCTACCGCGGCAAGGCACCGCTTTCTCCGTTGGGCGATGCCTTCGCGCGGTTCCTCGCTTCAGATGCGGCGCAGCGCGACGTCGCCAGCGCGGGCTTCGTCAACCAGTCGATCGCCTCGGCCACCATCGACCAGCAAGGCATGCGGATTGCTTCGGCCATGATGCTGGAAACCGACCCGGCCCAGCAGCAGGAATTGCGCGGAATGATGGACACGCTTCTGGCCGCCGAACGGCTGTCGGCCACCTTCCGCTACGAGACCGGCACCGACCTGCTGAACGCCCGCGCCGCAGCCGACCTGGACCGTCTCGCCAACCTGCTTTTGAGCGAGGCGTTCAGCGGCAAGGAAATCCTCTTTCTCGGCTTTACAGACACCCTGGGCGACGCAGCGCTGAACCGTGACCTCAGCCATAAACGCGCCGAACAGATCATCGCAGCACTGCTTGCCGAGTATCCCGACCTGGCCGACAATGTGCGCCTGACCGCCATCGGCTATGGCGAAATCTCCTCGATCGCCTGCAATGACACGGATCCCGGTCGTGCAATCAACCGGCGTATCGAAACCTGGGTCAGGGATTTTGCGCGGTGATTGGCGTCGCGTCACGCCGCAATGGCCCGCTTGTGCTTGCGCTTGGGTTCCCCGGCGCCGCCGAGGAAGCAGAGGCCGCGCCAGCAACCACAGAGCGTGCGAAATCCGCCTGCCCACAACAGACAATCGGTCACCTTCCGTCACTGACCGAGCGACCTCTGCTCAACTCGCACAAGGAACACGCCAATGGGTAACCACCCGCACAGATTGCGATCCCTCGGGCTGACCGTCCTTGCCCTTGCCCTCACCAGTACGGCCGCCACGGCACAGGAGCTTTGTTCCTTCCACACGGTGGTTCCGGGCGACACGCTCAGCCAGATCGCCAAGGCCGCCGGGGTCTCGGGCGGTTATCAGGTTCTGTATTCGGCCAACCGCGACAAGCTCTCCAGCCCGAACATCATCGAAGTCGGCATGTCGCTGTCGATCCCGTGTGCCGACGGAACCCTGCCCGGCGCGAACACCGCCGAAGCGGAGCAGCTTGAAGCCGCCCTTGCGGTTGCCGTGGCCGAGCCGGCCGCAGAACCCGAACCCGCCGCCGAACCCGTCGCCACGGCGGAACCCTCGCCCGCCGCCGTCACCGCCCTGCCCGAGGCCCGCTTCCTGACCGCCGGCAGCTATGCGCCGTTCACCGATGAAAACCTGCCCGAGGGCGGCATGTTCACCGAACTCGTCCGGCTTTCGATGCAGCGCGCTGCGCCCGACCAAGCCTACAAGGTCATCTTCGTCAACGACTGGGGTGCGCACCTTACCGAATTGCTGCCCTCCGGTGCCTTCGACATGGGCTTCCCCTGGTATCTGCCCGATTGCTCGAAGGTCGACCTCTTGTCGCCCGCAACGCAGATGCGCTGCACCGATTACGATGCCTCGGACCCGTTCTTCGAGGCGGTCGTCGGGTACTACACCAAGGCAGGCAGCGATCTGGTCAATGTCACCTCGCACGACCAGCTGATGGGCAAGCGGCTCTGCCGCCCCGACGGCTGGTTCACCTTCGACATCGAAGCGTTGGGTCTGGTCGAACCGAATGTCTCGATGCTCGTCGCGCCAACCCAGCTTGACTGCTGGCGCGCTCTTGAGGCCAACGAGGTGGACGTCGTTACCTTCGATGCGCTGCCCGCCGAAGACGACATCGTGACCCTTGGAATTGCGGACAACGTCAAGGAACTGTCGGCCCTTGCAACGGTGCAGACCATCCATGTCTTCACGCCCAAGGCCAATCCGGACGGCAAGGCCTATCTCGACATCCTAAACACGGGTCTGAAATCGCTGCGCGATGACGGGACATGGTTCAAGGTGGTGTCCACGCGCCTGCGCGAACACGAAGAAAAGCAAGCCTCAGGCGGCTGAGGGTTTCCTCCTCTTTCTTGGGAAGAGGTGGCGGGCGGGGCGCGCCGGACGAACATCCGCGCGCGCCCCGCTTTTACCGGCCCCCCATCTTTCGTGAAGCTCCCCTCATTCCCGCAATCCGGGCTTTCGCGCCGTGTGTTGCGCCTTTCCGTTGACAGACCCTTCGCCAGATGTTCCCCCTTCAGCCAAAGGTTAGGGGGCGGACGTGTTCGATCTGGTGATCTTCGATTGCGATGGCGTGCTGATCGACAGCGAGATCATCTCGGCCCGGATGCTGATCGCCGAACTGGCCCGGCTCGACGTTCACATCGATCTCGATTACGTCGCCCGCCACTTCCTTGGTCGCAGTTACCCCACTGTGATGGCCCAGATCCGGCGCGAATTCGGCCTCGATCTGCCGCCCGACTTCGAAGACAACTACCGTGACCGCCTCTTGGCCGAATTCTCCCGAAACCTGCGCATCATGCCCGGTGTGGCGGACGTGCTGTCCAGCCTCGCCTGCCCATGGTGCGTCGCCACATCGTCGTCGCCCCGGCGGGCCGAGATGTCGCTGGACCTCGTCGGCCTGCGCCCCGCCGTTGGCCGCAACCTCTTCACCGCCAGCCAAGTGGCCCGCGGCAAGCCGGCACCCGACCTTTTCCTCCACGCTGCGGCCGAAATGGGGGTTTCGCCTGCCCGCGCGCTTGTGATCGAAGACAGCCTGACCGGCGTTCGCGCCGCGCTCGCGGCCGGGATGCAGGTCTGGCGCTTCACCGGCGGCAGCCATTTCGGTGGCCGGCTTGACGCAGACCCGCCCGACGCCACACCGCACAGACGGTTTGACGCCTTCGCCGACTTCTTCCACTTTGCTCCCGACCTGAAAGGAGCCGCATGAACCGCCCAGACCCCGACATTTCCCTGCAGGACGAAGCCGCGCGGGCGGGCTGGCTTTATTACGTCGGCGGCATGACGCAGGACCAGATCGCCGCCGAGCTTGGCGTCAGCCGCCAGCGCGCCCAGCGCCTCGTGTCGCGCGCAATCACCGAAGGGCTGATCCACGTCCGCCTCAATCACCACATCGCATCCTGCCTTGAGCTGGAAACCGAACTGACCCGCCGCTTCGGCCTGACCCGCTGCCGCGTCGTTCCGGGGCTGGGGCCGGGCGCGGACCCGTCCCGCGCCATTGCCCCGACCGCAGCGACCGAGCTGGAGCGCTATCTGCGGATGCCCGAGTCGAAGGTCATCGCCTTCGGCACCGGTCGCGCTCTACGCGCCATGGCCGAACAGTTCGCCCCCACCGACGCGCGCCAGCACCGCATCGTTTCCCTTCTTGGCAACATCGCGCCGGACGGATCGGCCACACTTTATGACGTCATCAGCCGCATCGCAGAAAAGCTGAAGGCCCCCTATTACCCGATGCCCGTCCCAGTGATCTGCGACACCCCTGAGGAGCGAGAATTCTTCATGCACCTGCGCCCGGTGCAGGCGGTCTACAACCTCGCCCGCCGTGCCGACGTGACCTTCGTCGGCGTCGGTCAGATGAGCGCGGACGCCCCTCTCGCGCTTGACGGCTTCGTCACGCCCGAGGTGCTGGCCGAACTGCAAGCCGCTGGCGCTGCTGGCGAAATCGGCAGCTGGGTTTATGATGACAAGGGCCACTACATTGAAAGTCCGCGCAATGCGCTCGTCGGCGGTGTCAGGGTAGAGCCCGGCCAGACGCAACCGGTGATCGCCGTCGCCGCCGGGCCCGCCAAGGTGCGCGCCATCCGCGCCGCCCTGATCGGCCGCATCGTCAACGGCCTTGTCACCGACGAGGCGACAGCCGAGGCGATCCTCTCCGACAACTGAAATCCCTTCGCACCTGCGGCGGAAGAGGGGGGTTGACGACTCATGCGACCATATGAGCAAATATTCACTCAGCGATGATTTGCTCATTCGCTTAGGGAGGATAACTGATGACGATTTCGCTTCGCGCGCTTCTCGGCGCGTCGGCTCTCGTTGCC
>LNFM01002227.1_pt1 | contig 41050 bp, 38 predicted proteins | sample 596031 | NCBI WGS metagenome assembly LNFM01 (sample SAMN04254537, study PRJNA301005) | activated carbon metagenome | isolation source: dual media filters at the Ann Arbor, Michigan drinking water treatment plant | place: USA: Ann Arbor
ACATCAGCGATTCCGGGTGAAACTGCACGCCGCCGACCGGCAGGGTCTTGTGTTCGATCGCCATCGCGACGCCGTCCTCGGTGGTCGCGGTGACTTCCAGAACTTCCGGCACGCTGTCGCGCTCGACATAGAGCGAGTGATAGCGGCCGATCACGATCTCATTGGGCAGGTTCTGCATCAGCCGCCCGCCGCGCACCTGAATCCGCGAAGGCCGTCCGTGCGCGGGATGGGTGAGCTGGCCGAGCTGGCCGCCGAAATATTCGCCGATCGCCTGCACGCCGAGGCAGACGCCGAAAATCGGAAGCTTGCGTTCGAGCGCGGCGCCAATTGTTTTCGAAATCCCGAAATCCTCAGGGCGTCCGGGGCCAGGCGACAGCACCAGAAGATCCCAGTTCTTCTTCAGCATCTCCTGCGCATGGACATGCCGGACCACGGTCACGCTGGCACCGACCTGGCGGAAATAATCCGCCAGCATGTGCACAAAACTGTCGTCGTGATCGATCAGTAGCACGTTGCGGCCCGAGCCGGTGGCGTCGGGCGCAAACGCCGACAAAGGTTTTGGCGCATCGCCGCGCAGCGCCTGGAACAGCGCCGCAGCCTTGACCTGGCATTCGCGGTCTTCGGCGGCGGGATCCGAGTCGAAAAGACAAGTGGCGCCGACGCGCACCTCGGCGAGGCCGTCCTTCATGCGGATGGTGCGGATGGTGAGCCCGGTATTGATGCTGCCGTCGAAATTCACAGCACCGATCGCGCCGGCATACCAGCGCCGCGACGAACGCTCATTGTCCTCGACGAACTGCATCGCCCACAATTTCGGCGCACCGGTCACCGTCACCGCCCAGGCATGGGTCAGGAATGCATCGAGGGAATCGAAGCCCGGCCGCAGCATGCCTTCGACATGGTCGACGGTATGGAACAGTTTTGAATAGGTCTCGATCTGCCGGCGCGCGAGAACCTTGATCGTTCCCGGCACGCAAACGCGCGCCTTGTCGTTGCGGTCGACGTCGGTACACATGTTGAGCTCGAATTCGTCTTTTTCCGAATTCAGCAATTGCCGGATCTGCTCGGCATCGCCGATCGCATCGACGCCGCGCGCAATCGTGCCCGAGATCGGACAGGTCTCGACCCGGCGCCCGTCGGAACGCACGAACATCTCGGGTGAAGCCGAAACCAGGAATTCGCCCTCGCCGAGATTCATCAGCGCGCCATAGGGCGACGGGTTGATGCGGCACAGCCGCTGGAACACTTCCGCCGGCGAACGTTCGCAGGGTTCCGCGAACAACTGCCCCGGCACCGCCTCGAACAGATCGCCGCGCGCAAACGCCGCCCGCGCGAACTCGACGGTGGCCTGATATTCGCCGGGCCCATGATCGGCAAAGCCCTGACGCGGCGATTTGACGTAGGCGCTCTCGGCGGTATCGCGCGGCAGCGCTTGCGTCGATTTTCCCTGCCAGGAAAATTCGTAGCTCAGCACCACACCGCGGCCGGTGGCGCGGTCATAGGCCAGCAGACGATCCGGCACATACAGCACGATGTCGCGCTGGTCGCTCTCGCGTGCGCGCTTCTGCACGAGGTCCTCGATCTGGAATACGAGGTCGTAGGCAAACGCGCCGAACAACCCGAGCAGCGGGTCGTCATTGGCCGACAGGGCGGCAACGATGTCCCGCACCAGCGACATCACGCTGGCGCGCCGCGTGCGCTGGTCTTCCTCGACCGGGGCCGCACCGCGGATGATGTGGCCAGCGAGCCGCATCGCACTTCGTTCCGAAATGACAACGCTGGGCTCGCGCAGCACATCGCCAAGGAATGCGATCAGCACCTCGCCACGGGCGTTCAATGCGGTAAGGGAGAAGTCGGAACCGACCGTTTCCAGCACCAGCGGCGGATCGGCAAAACCGAGATCAAAACTCTCGTAGCGGCCCGGCACCGTGGTGCCCGAGGACAGGACCACGCCGCGGCGGCGATCCAGCAGTTCGATCAGGTCGTCGAGCCGCTTGGCATCCCCGGTAAACTGCTCGACGGTTCGCGAAATCGCGAGGCCGCCGCTGGTGCGATACTCGCTGTGCTCGGGTAAGGAAAAGGCTGTCCTGTTCATGTGATCCTCTTACGAAACTTCGCCAGGGAGCGCCACACAGGACAAACGAAGGGAAAATAGACAAACCATCGGTCGCACTGCGATGGCGACCTTCGACGATTGAAAAAATGAAATCGCACCGGCCACCTCTTTAAGAGGTGCGCCACCAGAGACGGGATGGGCGGATGGTGCTCATGGGAACTAGACACCATCCGCCGTGGACGATGTCAAGGGAGGGCAAGGAAGGGGCAAGGGAGGGATCGCCTTGGATGACCGGCCCGGCGCCCACCTTTGGGTGTCGGAACGGGCAAAAATTGCATAGGATTTGACCAAGCAGCGGCGCGTTCGACGCGCAAAGATTTGCAAGCGGCGGAGGCAGGCGATGGCATTGCTGGGTCTGGGATATGCAGGCTTCGGTTCGGAGGCGCTGGACGACTGGCGGCAATTCGGGACCGCCATGGTCGGGCTGCAGGCGGTGGAGCGCGGCAATTCGCTGCTGGCCTTCCGGATGGACGATCGCAAGCAGCGCATCGTCATCGACCGCGCCATGGGCGAAGGCGCGCGCTTCTTCGGCTGGGAAGTCGCGGACGGCCCCGCGCTGGATGCGCTGGCGGCCCGGCTGGAAAAGGCCAGTGTGCCGGTCACGGCCGAACCGCAAACGCTGGCCGACGCCAGGCGCGTCCGCGGCCTGATCTCCTTTCGCGACCCCGCGGGCAACCGGCTGGAAGCGTTTCATGGCGCCGAGATCGACGACACGCCATTCAAGCCGGGACGTTCGATCTCGGGTTTTCGTACCGGGCCACTGGGGCTCGGGCACGCCGTGCTGACGGTCGAGAACATTGATCCCGTGATGGCGTTCTATGTCGGCGTGCTCGGCTTCGGGCTTTCCGACTACATCGAAAAGCCGTTCCGCGCTTACTTCTTCCATGTCAACGCGCGGCATCACAGCCTCGCGCTGATCGAAACCGGCAAGAACGGCATGCATCATCTGATGGTGGAGCTGTGTTCGCTCGACGACGTCGGCCAGTGCTACGACATCGCGCAGATGGAGGAAGGCCGCGTCAACGTCACGCTCGGCCGCCACACCAACGATTTCATGACCTCGTTCTACGCCAAGACGCCGTCGTCCTTCATGATCGAATGCGGCTGGGGCGGCCGCGAGATCGATCCGGCGACATGGCAGCCGGTCGAGATGCATGACGGCCCCAGCCTGTGGGGCCACGAGCGCGTCTGGCTGCCGCCGGAGGACCGCGCAGTCGCCCGCGAGATGCGCATGCGCGCTGCGGCTTCGGGACTGCGCGCGCCGGTGCAGGTGATGGAGGGGAATTACAAGCTGATGTCGGGCACGTGCGCGTGGTGGGACGGGGTGCGCGGGAAGAGTTAGGCGGAAGTGTCGCCCAACAACCGGCGTCGTCCCGGCGAACGCCTGCGAACGCAGGAACCATAGCCACAGGGAGTTGTTGTTGCGCAAAGTCGTCGAACAGCACTTTCTGAATCGACAGGCCGCGGCGTATGGGTCCCGGCCTTCGCCGGGACGACGGGGAACTACCCCCGATAACACCCCTGCTCAATCTCTTCGATCAGCCCGCGCGCATTCGGCTTCCAGCCGAGTTCACGCGCACGCTTGGCACGCACGCGGCTGTTCGACGCCATCGTATCCTCCGTCGTGCCCTCGCCCCATTCGGCGGCGGCTTCCGCCATCGACATCGCCGTCGGCGGTCCGGCAAAGCCCAGCATGAGGTTGATCGCCTCGCAGGCTTCGCGCATCGAGCTCTCGCCGTTCTCGGCGTAGTAGAAGCCGCCTGCCGGCGCTTTCTCGATCGCAAGCGCGTAGAGCGTCATGAGATCGTCGATGTGCACGTTCGACCAGACGTTCTCGCCGGGTCCGGCATGCGCCGCGTTGCCGCGCTTTTTGGCCAGTCTGATCAAGAGCGGCACCTGCACGCTGTGCGGATTGGCACCAAGTCCAAGGCCGTAGATCAGGCTCGGACAGACGATGACGGGACGGCAACCCTTGTCACGGTATGCGAGAATGAAATCGTTCAGCGCGACCCGCGCTGCACGCGCGGGCGACGGCGTGATCGGCGTGTCTTCGTCGAAGATCGCGTCGGAGCGTTCACCTCTGGCGCGCGTGCCGACGATGCTCGAGCCCGAGGTGTGGATGAACGGCTTTCCGCTACCGGCAAGTGCATCAAGCAGCGCGACGACCGCGCCCTTGTGGTCGGCGCTCGCGGCATTGACCACGACGTCGGCGGCCTGGGCCGCCTGCGCCAGAATTTCTCCGTCATCGAGCGTTCCCAGCACCGGCTGGATGCCCCGCGCGCGAACCGCCTCGGCCTTCTCTGGCGAGCGAACCAGTCCGGTCACTTGATGTCCGGCGGCGATGAGATGCGCCGCGACCGATCCGCCGATATAGCCCGATGCGCCCGTGCAGAAGATTTTCATTTGCCAACCTTTATCCGCCGTCATTGCAAGCGAAGCGACTTGTCCGCCGTAGCTTTAGCGAAAACGGACAAGTCGTCGCTTCAGCCTAACCCAGATGCTTCTTGAAGAACTCCGTCGCCCTGCCCCAGGCCAACTCCGCAGCCTGCCGGTCGTGCACCGATTGCCGTTGCTCGTTGACGAAAGCATGCTCGGCGTCATAACGAAATAGTTCGAGCGACTTGCCGGCGGCCTTCATGCCCTGCTCGAAGGCGTCGACCACCTGCGGCGTGCACCAGTCGTCCTTGTTGGCGAAATGCGCCTGCAGCGGGATCTTCACGTCCGCGGGCTTTGCCGCCTGCTCCGGCGGAATGCCGTAGAACACCACGCCGGCCGCAAGCTCCGGAATTTTGGTGGCGCCGATGATGGTCACGGCACCGCCGAGGCAGAAGCCGGTCAGGCCGACCTTGGCGCCGTTCCTTGCGAGGTATTGCACGGCGCCGCGCACGGTCTGCGTGGTGGCGTCCATGAAATCCAGCGAGTTCATCTCTTTGCCGGCCGCATCGGTGTCGTGATACGGCACCACCGTGCCCTTGTAGAGATCGGGCGCCAGCGCGTCGAAGCCGGCCAGGGCGAAGCGGTCGCACATGCCCTTGATCTGGTCCTGCAGACCCCACCATTCCTGGATCACGACCACGCCCGGCGCATTTCCGCGCGCTGCATTGGCGAGATAGCCGCTGGCGTCCTTGCCGTCCGGGCGCTTGAAGGTGACGCTGGTACCCATGGGAATCCTCCAGAATGATTTTTGGCTCGCTGGCCGCTATTTTGGCCGCGCTGTGTGCAGGAAGCAATCGCGCGATCTGTCATTCCGGGGCGATGCGAAAGCATCGAACTACGGGGCGCCCTTGCGCCCCTGAGAATCTCGAGATTCCCCAGTGTGCAAGTGCACACCTGAGGTCTGGTGCTTGCGCACCATCCCGGAATGACCATCCCCAACGAAAAAGCCCCCGTGGGGACTCTTCCGAAACTCGCAGGACGCTCGGCTCAGTGGGCGTTGGCCCAGACCTTCTTCTTGGTGAAGAACAGCAAGCCGGTGAGCAGGATCAGGAACAGGAACACTTGCAGGCCGAGCTGCTTGCGCGCCTCCATGTGCGGCTCCGCGGCCCACATCAGGAACGTGGTGACGTCCTTGGCGTATTGCGCAACTGTCGCCGGCGAGCCGTCGCTATAGGTGACCTGGCCGTCGCTCAGCGGGTTCGGCATCTTGATGGCGTGGCCGGGGAAGTACCTGTTGTAATAGGAGCCCTCGGGCAGCGTGAAACCGGCCGGCGGCTTCTCCTCATAGCCCTGCAGCAGCGCCACCAGGTAGTCCGGACCCTGCTCCTGATACTGGGTGAAGAAGTCGATCAGGAACTGAGGGAAACCGCGGCCGTAGGAACGCGCCTTGGTGATCAGCGACAGGTCCGGCGGATAGGCGCCGCCGTTGGCCACGCGCGCTGCCTGCTCGTTCGGGAACGGCGACGGGAAATAGTCTGCGGGCCGGCCCGGCCGCTCGAACATCTCGCCCTGATCGTTCGGGCCATCCTTGACCTTGTATTCGGAAGCGAACGCCTGCGCCTGTGCCACCGAAAAACCGGGGCCGCCGGGCTCGGCGAGATTGCGGAATGCCACAAACGAAAGGCCGTGGCAGGCCGCGCAGACTTCCTTGTACACCTGCAGGCCGCGCTGCATGGCGCCGCGATCGAACGTGCCGAAGGGACCGGCAAACGACCATTTCTGACCCGGCGGTTTGGGTGCACCTTCTGCGGCGCGAGCGCTCTCGGCGCCGCCCAACAGCATGGCTCCGGCAACCATCAGGGCGATCACGCTCGACACCATCGGCGCAGCCTTGCCGCCCGACTTCGCCAGCACGTCGTCGGCGATCGAATTCGGCACCGGACGCGGCTTCTCGATCCGCGCGAGCAGCGGCAGCACGATCAGGAAATAGGCGAAGTAGGCGAACGTCAGGATGCGGCCGACGATCACGTAGATGCCTTCCGGCGGCTGCGCACCGAGATAGCCGAGGCCGATGCAGACCACCACGAACATCCAGAAGAACTGCTTGGCCAGCGGGCGGTACTTCGACGAGCGCGTTTTGGCGCTGTCGAGCCAGGGCAGGAACGCCAGGATCACGATCGCGCCGAACATCGCTACGACGCCGGTGAGTTTATCCGGGATCGAGCGGAGGATCGCGTAGAACGGCAGGTAATACCATTCCGGCACGATGTGCGCGGGCGTTACGGCGGGATTGGCCGGAATGTAGTTCTCGGGGTCGCCGAGATAGTTCGGCATGTAGAAGATGAACCACGCGAAGAACAGCATGAAGCAGGAGACGCCGAACGCATCCTTCATCGTTGCATAGGGCGTGAAAGGCACGGTGTCCTTTTCGGTCTTCGCCTCGACGCCGGCCGGATTGTTCTGGCCCGCGACATGCAGCGCCCAGACGTGCAGCACGACCACGCCGGCGATCACGAACGGCAGCAGGTAGTGCAGCGAGAAGAAGCGGTTCAGCGTCGGATTGCCGACCGAATAGCCGCCCCACAGCAGCGTCACGATGCTCTCGCCGAAATACGGCACGGCCGAGAACAGGTTGGTGATGACGGTGGCGCCCCAGAAGCTCATCTGGCCCCACGGCAGCACGTAACCCATGAAGCCGGTCGCCATCATCAGGAGGTAGATGATGACGCCGAGGATCCAGAGCACCTCGCGCGGTTCCTTGTACGACCCGTAATACAGGCCGCGGAACATGTGGATGTAGACGGCAAAGAAGAACATCGAGGCGCCGCAGGCGTGGATGTTACGCAGCAGCCAGCCGTAATTGACGTCGCGAACAATGAGCTCGACCGACTTGAAGGCGAGGTCGGCATGCGGCGTGTAGTGCATCGCCAGGATCACGCCGGTCAGGATCTGCACACCCAGCATCATCGAGAGGATGGCGCCGAAGGTCCACCAGTAGTTCAGGTTACGCGGCGTCGGATACGCCACGAACGACGAATGCATGAGTCCCATGATCGGGAGGCGCCGTTCGATCCACTTCAAGGCGGGATTGGTCGGCTGGAAATCGGATGGTCCGCTCATTGATGCGATCCTGAGGAAGTAAGACGACGCGACGGGTTAAGGGGTCTCGGACTGGCGCCCGGCCCTTAGCCGATCTGGATTTTGGTGTCGGAAACGAATGTGTAAGGCGGCACCGGCAGGTTGGTCGGTGCGGGTCCCTGACGGATGCGGCCCGAGGTGTCGTACACCGAACCATGGCAGGGGCAGAAGAAGCCGTCGTAAGCGCCCTCATGGGCGATCGGGATACAGCCGAGATGGGTGCAGATTCCGATCACGACCAGCCACTGGTCGTGGCCCGCCTTGACCCGCGCCGAGTCGGGCTGCGGATCCGGCAGGCTCGATAGCTGCACGTTCTGGGCGGCTTCGATCTGTTTCTTTGTCCGGTGACTGATGTAGATCGGCTTGCCGCGCCAGAACACCTTGATGTCCTGCCCCTCGGCGATCGGGGTCAGATCGACCTCGATCGGCGCACCGGCCGCAATCGTCGAGGCGTCCGGGTTCATCTGGGCAACCAGCGGCCACACCGTGGCAGCAGCGCCTACTGCGGCGACGGCTCCCGTTGCAACGTAGAGAAAATCACGGCGTGTCGGATGGTCCGCCGAAGACGCTGTCGTCACGATTCCAAGCCCTTTCTTGTCTGCAGCCGGCGGAACCGCCCCGGACACGCTGAAAACGCGACCTGAAGAGGCTGCCGGCGCCCGCGCCCCCGCGGCGGCAGAAAAACCGCTTTTTCCTCCCCCAAAACCGGCGGAACAAGCAGTCCAGAATCGTTCTATTGGCACCCTTGCCCCAAGAGCGCAAGCCCGCTATCGGCTCGCAGGCGTGCAATGCACTAAATCCGCGCCGGACCGTGTTTATTCAGCCATTATCGTCCGCGCTTCCGAAGCCGCCACACCCATGCACATCGCTCTTTTCCAGCCCGACATCCCCCAGAACACCGGAACGATTCTGCGGCTGTGCGCGTGCCTTGGCGCCGCGGCCCACATAATCGAGCCGGCCGGGTTTCCGATCTCCGACCGGCATTTCCGCCGGGCGGGAATGGACTATCTCGATCATGTAACCATCACCCGCCATGCCTCATGGTCAAAATTCGAACAATGGCGTAACGAGGCGGGTTCCCGGCTGGTGCTGTTTACGACCAAGGGAGCCGGTTCCTATCTGGACTTCCGTTACCAGAGCGACGACGTCCTGCTGTTCGGGCGGGAATCTGCAGGGGTGACCGACGAAGTCGCATCCGCTTCCGATGCGCGGCTGGTGATCCCGATCCGGCCGGGTTTGCGCTCGCTCAATGTGGCCATGGCGGCCGCCATGGCATTGGGCGAGGCGCTGCGGCAGACCGGCGCCGCTGCGGCTGGCGAGATGCCGTGCGAGGAGAGGTAGTGAGTTACGCGGTCAAAGAGATATTCCTGACCTTGCAGGGCGAAGGCGCGCATGCCGGCCGGGCCGCAGTATTTTGCCGTTTTTCCGGCTGCAATCTCTGGAGCGGCCGCGAGCAGGACCGCGCCGCCGCCACCTGCCGGTTTTGTGATACCGACTTCGTCGGCACCGACGGTACGCTCGGCGGCCGCTACGTCACCGCCGACGAACTCGCCGAAACCATCGCGCGCCAATGGACCGGCGACAACACCAACCGCTACGTTGTCCTGACCGGCGGCGAGCCCCTGCTCCAGGTCGACACGCCCTTCATCGATGCGCTGCATGCGCGTGGCTTCTCGATCGGCATCGAGACCAACGGCACCATCGATCCCCCCTTGGGCATGGACTGGATCTGCGTCAGCCCGAAGGCCGGCGCCGACCTCGTGGTGCGTCGGGGCCACGAATTGAAGCTGGTCTATCCGCAGGAAGGCGCGGCGCCGGAGGATTTCGCGGGCCTCGATTTCGAGCGCTTCTCGCTTCAGCCGATGGACGGCCCCGACGCGATCGAGAACACCGCGCGCACGATCGATTATTGCCTGCGCCATCCGCAATGGCGGCTCAGCCTGCAGACACACAAGACACTCGGCATCAGATAGGATTTTGGACTCAAGAGATGTGGGAATTGACGAAATCGTTTCGCTTTGAAGCCGCGCATTCGCTGAAGGGAACGACCTTCGGCACGGCCAGCGAGGAAATCCACGGCCACTCGTTTCGGGCCGAGGTGAGCGTGCGCGGCACCGCCGATCCCGCCACCGGCATGGTGCTCGATCTCGGCCTGCTCGAACGCAGCATGGAGGAGGTCCGCAAGACGCTCGACCACAAGCTGCTGAACAGGATCGAGGCGCTGCAAACGCCCACGCTGGAAAACCTGTCGCGCTTCATCTGGGAGCGGGTCCAGCACGCCGGCAAGATCACCCGCGTCAGCGTGCACCGCGACAGTTGCAACGAGAGCTGCACCTACTTCGGGCCACAGGGCTAGGTATTCACTCCCGTCATTGCGAGGAGCGTCAGCGACGAAGCAATCCATCTTTCTTTCCGTGGCTCGATGGATTGCTTCGCTTCGCTCGCAATGACGGAAAATAACGTTGGGAATTCCACATGGACATGTCGCTGATCGAAGATCGCAAGAGGCGCGCACGGGGCTGGTTCGAGGCGCTGCGCAACGACATTTGCGCGGCCTTCGAGCGACTGGAAGACGACGCGCCGGCATCGCTCTATCCCGGCGACGCGGGGCGCTTCGTGCGCACGCCGTGGGACCGCACCGACCATACCGGCAAGCCCGGCGGCGGCGGGGTGATGTCGATCTTGCGCGGCCGGCTGTTCGAAAAGGTCGGTGTGCACTGCTCCACCGTGCATGGCGAATTCGCGCCCGAGTTCCGCGCCCAGATCCCAGGCGCCGCCGACGATCCAAGGTTCTGGGCGTCGGGCATTTCGCTGATCGCCCACCTGCATAATCCGTACGTTCCTGCCGTCCACATGAACACCCGCTTCGTGGTCACGACCAAGGCATGGTTCGGCGGCGGGGCGGACTTGACGCCGGTGCTCGACCGGCGGCGCACCCAGGAAGACCCCGACACGCAGGACTTCCATCAGGCGATGCGGGAAGCTTGCGAAGGCTCGAACGGCGTCGCCGACTACGAAAAATACAGGAAGTGGTGCGACGAGTATTTCTACCTGCCGCATCGCAAGGAAGCGCGCGGCATCGGCGGCATCTTCTACGACTGGCATGATTCAGGTGACTGGGATGCCGACCTCGCCTTCACGCAGGACGTCGGCCGCGCCTTCCTGAAGGTCTATCCCGAACTCGTCAGGCGCAATTTCGCCCTCGCCTGGAATGCCGCCGACCGCGAGGAACAGCTGATCCGGCGCGGACGCTACGTCGAGTTCAACCTGCTGTACGATCGCGGGACCATCTTCGGGCTGAAAACCGGCGGCAATGTGGATTCCATCCTCTCGTCGATGCCGCCACAGGTAAAGTGGCCATGATCGCATGATCAGCTTGTCATGACAGGTCGTTAAGATGCGATTCGTGTCATGTATCAAGGAGCTGAACATGGAATTGAAGCCAGGGGATGTCGTCATTCTGAAGTCGGGCGGCCATCCGCTTTCCGTTGTGGAAGTCAACGGGGACAAGATCGGTTGCGTCTGGATGGGCAATGAAGGCGATCTCTTTCGCGAGACGCTGCCGCTTGCCGTGCTTGAACTCGCCGAACCATCCGACGAAGAGGATGAAGACGACGGCGAAGAAGAGGATGAAGACGACGAGGAAGAGGAAGACGACGAAGAGACCGAGAAAAGCAAGGTTGCGTAGCTGACTCCTGACGTCGCCCGGCACACGCGGCCCGGCGACGTTTCTTCCCGGATTCGACCCGGTGCGGAGGATCTGATATTCGCGGCCTGCCGGCCGCAGCTTCCCGCGGTCGAATACCGCCGGAAGTGAATGGCCCTGATGCGATGACCGAGCTGCCCCGCGCGATGCTGATCGACATGGACGACACCATCCTGTCGGCCTATGGCCGCCCGGAGATCGCCTGGCACAACGTCACTGCGGAATTTGCCGCCGAATTCGGGCCGTTCACATCGCAACAGGTCGCAAGTGCAGTCCTCGATTCCGCGCGAAAATTCTGGGCGGTAGCCGGGGCCGAATGGCGGATGAAGCTGGATGAGGCGCGGCAATTGGTCGTCGGAGACGGGTTTGCCGCGCTCGCGGCCGGCGGCCACGCCCTGCCCGCGGATCTGGCGGCGCGGGTCGCCAACCGCTTCACGGCGTATCGCGAAGAGGAAATGTTCGTCTTCCCCGGCGCGCACGACGCCATCGACGAACTGAAAGCGCGCGGCGTAAAACTCGCACTGGTCACCAACGGCGCGGCCGGCGCCCAGCGCTCCAAGGTCGAGCGCTTTGCGCTGTCGGATCGCTTCGATCACGTCCAGATCGAGGGTGAGCACGGTTTCGGCAAGCCGGAAGAGCGCGCCTATTTGCACGCCATGCAGGCGCTGGGCGTCACCGCATCGGACACCTGGATGATCGGCGACAATCTGGAATGGGAAGTGGTGGCGCCGCAGCGCCTCGGCATCTACGCCATCTGGATCGACGTGCACGGCGACGGCCTGCCCGAAGGCTCCACCGTGAAGCCCGACCGCATCATCCGCTCGCTGACCGAACTGCTGCCCCAGCGCACTGATAGCAATGGCTGAAGTTCCACGCACGTGCTGCCCGGATCAGTGCCGCAGCGGCACGCTCACAGGCGGTGATCGCGGGCGAAACGGGCGGCCGCCTGGTCGGCGATATCGGCAAGCGCGGATGGGTCCAGCGGAAAATCCGCGGCCAGCCAGGCGTCTTCCGCCAGCGTCAGCACATGACCGAGCGCCGGGCCCTCGGCAATGCCGCGGGAAAAGAAATCGGCGGCCTTCAGCGGAAATTTCGGCGCGCGCCAGCGTTGCGGCAGGGTGGCAAGCTCGTGCCAGCGCGCAGACTCGATGCCGGCACCTGCCCGCGCCCATGCCAGCATCAGCCGGTCGCGATAGGGATCCTCGCCAAGCCGATAGAGTAACTGCCGCGCCCGCGCCTGGTCCTTGCCCGCGAGCCGCCACCAGCGATGGCCCATCGAATCGAGGGCCTTCGCTTCCGCGTTGGAAAGGCGAAGCCGGGACGCGACGCGCTTGGCATCCTCGGTGACGGCGACGGAAAGCGCCGCGAGCCGGCGTACCGCGCTCGGAGCGAGCCCGAGCGCACGCTCTGCCGAAATCATTGCCGCGAACGTGCCGGTGTAGGTGACGCCGCCGAAAATCGGCAACAGAAGACCGGCGTCAGCCATCGCCTGCACCGCGACGCCGGCTCCCTCCGCGACCACGAGCTTCAGCATTTCCATGCGCACGCGTTCGGCGGAAAGGCTGGCCAATCCCGCGCGCCCGGCGATGCAGGCAAGATATCCGGCGCGATCGGGTTCGCCCGTCCCATAGGCGGCATGCATCCTGAAAAAACGCAGGATGCGCAGATAATCCTCGGCGATGCGCTGGCCGGCATCGCCAATGAAGCGCACGCGACGGGCTGCGATATCCGCAAGCCCGCCGACATGGTCGTGCACGAGGCCCTCGGCATCGACGGAAAGCCCGTTGATGGTGAAGTCGCGCCGTTCGGCATCGCGGACCCAGTCGCGGCCGAAGGCGACCTTGGCCTTGCGGCCAAAGGTCTCGGTGTCCTCGCGCAAGGTCGTGACCTCGAACGGCTGCGTCTCGATCACCAGGGTGACGGTGCCATGGTCGATGCCGGTGGGCACGCATTTGATGCCGGCGGCCTTGGCGCGGCGCACGACCTCCTCCGGCAGCGCCGTGGTCGCGATGTCGATGTCGCCGGTCGGGATATCGAGCAGCGCGTTGCGGACGGCACCGCCAACCACGCGGGCTTCCTCGCCATGGCCATTGAGCAGTGAAAGCGCGCGTGCTGCCGGACCCGACCTCAGCCAGGGCGCATCCGACAGCACCTTCGCCTCGCTCATTTCTCGGCTCCGCGAATCTCGGCTCCGGGAACCAGCTTGCCGTCCTCGATATGGGCGGGAACGTAGGTCGAATCCGGTGGCGCGCCGGAGAAATGCGCCAACAGCACGAAGCTGATGATGACCAGCAGCAGCGACCCCATCACCAGCTTGGCGATCAGATGCGCGGGCCAGGACGCGGACGTGAACACGCCGGCGCGGGTGGCAACCAGAAAAATCGCATAGGCCACGAACGGGATCAGGAAAATCGCGAGTTCGGTCAGGACCGGACGGATCATGCGAGATAAATCCGCTCATACAATACGCGCAGGATGCCCGCGGTCGCGCCCCAGATGTAACGCTCGGCGAACGGCATGGCGTAGTAGGAACGCTCCATGCCGCGAAATTCCCTGGAGTGGATCTGGTGGTTTTCTGGATTCATCAGGAAGGCCAGCGGCACCTCGAAGGCGTCGTCGACCTCGCCTTCATTGATCGTCAGCTTGAAGCCGGGCTTGACCCGCGCCACCGTCGGCAGGATGCGAAAGCCGAACGCGGTGCCGTAGAGATCGAGATAGCCGATCGGCTCGATGAAGTCGCGGCCAAGCCCGACCTCCTCCTCCGCCTCGCGCAGGGCGGCATCGAGCGGCGAGGCATCGGTCGCATCGATCTTGCCACCCGGAAAGGAAATCTGGCCGGCGTGGCTGGAAAGATGCAGCGAGCGTTGCGTCAGCAGAACGGTCGGCTCGGGGTGATCGACCACCGGGATCAGCACCGCCGCAGGCCGCACCGGCTGCTCGCGCGCGATGATCTCGAGCATGCGGTCGTTGCCTTCGTCGCCGGTTTTGGGAACGATGTTGGGGTCGATCAGGCCGGGCGGCACCTCGAAGTTCAACCGCGCCTGGCTCCGCGCGAAAAATTCCGCGGAGCTGACCGGAGCCGCTTCCATCTTTTTCAGTATCGGCTCGTTCAAACCGCGTCCCTCACCTGCTTTGCATCCGCCATCGCAAAGAACTCGCCGCCGGATTCGATTCCGAACATCGCAAGACCATCGACCACTCGCTCTTCCCCCATGTCAACCAGATCGTAATAGAGCGCGCGGGTCACTTTCGCCCACAGATCAGCGCGGACGTGCAGATAGGGCGTCAGCCCGCCATCGGCCGCCATCTCGAAGCGCAGGCGATGCGCTGAATCGCATGGCACCCAGTCGTCGACATTGGTGCGGAAGCGCAATAGCCGTCCGCGCTCGCCGGCCTCGTTCTGCATCTCCACCGCGAGGAACGGCGCGTCGTCGACACGAATGCCAACCTTCTCGACCGGGGTCACGAGAAAGTGCTTGCCGTCCTCGCGCTTGAGGATGGTCGAGAACAGCCGCACCAGCGCCGGCCGTCCGATCGGCGTCCCCATGTAGAACCACGTCCCGTCACCGGCGATTCGCATGTCGAGATCGCCGCAGAACGGCGGATTCCACAGATGTACCGGTGGCAATCCCTTGCCCGCCGAGGTCGCGTTGGCGGCCTCCCTCGCAGCGACAGTTAGTCCTTCGAGGCCTTCAGCGCCGGTTTGCCCTTGCTTCGCCATTGTTTGCCCTGAGTGTCATCGCCGCATCTGGCACGATTGGTGCACGTGTTCGGAACAGTCCGGACGATTTGGGCCCGTATTCTTGCGGATCAAAGTCGCCATATCGTGATGCAGTTCATACCCCGAAATACCGATAATGTGGGGATAGTTTAATTCAACGAATACATCGCCTTTGCACAGGTTTAGCATGAGGCGCGTGGCATGACGACGCTAACCAGCGCTGTCATGAAGCGATCAAGGAGAAAGACATGGCGAATGCAGACGGTGTCGAGAAACTCGAGGACGCGATTGTCCGCTCGGCCGAACAGGTAGCCGAACAGATTCGCACCGCGAAAGAGGCGATCTCCACCGTCATCTTCGGCCAGGAACGGGTGATCGAAAACACCCTGGTGACGATCCTGTCCGGCGGTCATGCGCTGCTGATCGGCGTTCCCGGTCTCGCCAAGACCAAGCTCGTCGAAACGCTCGGCATCACGCTCGGGCTGGACGCCAAGCGCATCCAGTTCACGCCGGACCTGATGCCGTCGGATATTCTCGGCGCCGAAGTGCTCGACGAGAGCAATTCCGGCAAGCGCTCGTTCCGCTTCATCGCGGGGCCCGTATTCGCGCAACTGCTGATGGCCGACGAAATCAACCGCGCCAGCCCGCGGACCCAATCGGCGCTGCTGCAAGCCATGCAGGAACAGCACATCACCGTTGCAGGCGCGCGGCACGATCTGCCGAAACCGTTCCACGTGCTCGCCACGCAGAACCCGCTGGAACAGGAAGGCACCTATCCCCTCCCCGAAGCGCAGCTCGACCGCTTCCTGATGGAGATCGACGTCGACTATCCCGATCGCGACGCCGAACGCCGCATCCTGTTTGAGACCACCGGCGCGGAGGAGACGCTCGCCAAGGCATCGATGAACGCGGAGATCCTGATCGCGGCGCAGCGATTGGTGCGCCGCCTGCCCGTCGGCGACAGCGTCGTCGAGGCAATCCTGTCGCTGGTGCGTGCCGCGCGCCCCGACCCTGAAGGCAACGACAAGCTGATCGCCTGGGGACCGGGTCCCCGCGCCAGCCAGTCGCTGATGCTGGCAGTTCGTGCCCGCGCGCTGCTCGACGGCCGCCTCGCGCCCTCGATCGACGACGTGCTGGACCTGGCGGAACCCATTCTCAAGCACCGCATGGCGCTGACCTTCTCGGCGCGCGCGGAAGGCCGCACCATTCCCGACGTGATCAGGCAATTGAAGACGCGGATTGGTTGATGGCCGCAGAGAGTAAGGACGCGACCAGGGAGATTTTGGCAATTCGACGTGCCGATGGCGAAAGCCGAACGCTCGCCGCATCGCTGCCCCGTCTCGTGCTCGAAGCCCGCCGCATCGCCGCCAACGTGATCCACGGCCTGCATGGCAGGCGCCGCGCCGGCGCCGGCGAAAGTTTCTGGCAGTACCGCCGCTTCGTGTCGGGCGAGCCGTCGCAGAACGTCGACTGGCGGCGCTCGGCGCGCGACGATCATCTCTATGTCCGCGAGCAGGAATGGGAGGCCGCGCACACCGTGTGGCTGTGGCCGGACCGTTCGCCCTCGATGGCGTTTGCCTCCAAGACCGCGCGCGACAGCAAGCTGGAGCGCGGGCTGATCGTTACCTTTGCGCTGGCCGAACTGCTGGTCGCGGGCGGCGAACGCGTCGGCGTTCCCGGCCTGATGAACCCGAGCGCCAGCCGCAGCGTGATCGACAAGATGGCGCAGGCGATGCTGCACGACAGTGCCTCGCGCGCCAGCCTGCCGCCCTCGTTCGTGCCGTCGCAGCTCGCCGAGATCGTGGTGCTGTCGGACTTCTGGTCGCCGATGCCGGAAATCCGGACGATGCTGGCGGGCCTGTCGGCCTCGGGCGCGCACGGCACGCTGGTCCAGATCGTCGATCCCGCCGAAGAGACCTTCCCCTATGCCGGCCGGATCGAATTCGTCGAGCCCGAGGGCGGCGGCGTCATCACCGCCGGCCGCGCCGAGAGCTGGGCCAGCGACTATGTCGCGCGCGTCGCCCGGCACCGCGATGAAATCCGCAATGAGACCAACAAGCTCGACTGGCTGTTCTCGACCCACACCACCAGCCGCTCCGCCGCCGAACTGCTGTTATTCCTGCATTCGGGGATGATGTCGGCCAAAGGCCACGCGCGCGGCGCAACCGTCAAAGCGGGGCGTAGCGCATGATCGCGGGTCTCCCCCTCACCTTCGCCCAGCCGCTCCTGCTGCTCGGCCTGCTGAGCCTGCCGGTTTTGTGGTGGCTGCTGCGCGTGATGCCGCCGCGGCCGAGGCGGATCGAGTTCCCGCCGACGCGGCTGTTGTTCGACATCAAGCCAAAGGAAGAAACCCCGTCGCGGACGCCGTGGTGGCTGACCCTGTTGCGGCTTGCCGCCGCGGCGCTGGTGATTCTGGCCGCCGCCGGTCCGATCTGGAATCCGCAGACCGGCGTCGGCGGCAGCAACGCGCCGCTGGTGATCCTGCTCGACGACGGCTGGAGCGCAGCTGCGAGCTGGGATACACGCATCAGGGCCGCCGACGAATTGATCACCAATGCCGACAACGACCGCCGGGGCGTGGCGCTGGTTCCGCTCTCCGAGCCCGCGCGCGACGTCACGCTGGTACCCGCCGGCACCGCCCGCGTCGCGCTGCGCCAGATCGTGCCAAAACCCTGGTCGATCGACCGTGTCGAGGCGCTTGGCGCGCTCGACCGCTTCCTGAAAGCCACGGGTGACGTCGAAATCGCGTGGCTGTCCGATGGCGTCGACACCGGGCGCGGCGGCGAATTCGTCGAGGGCCTCGGCAAGACCATCGGCGATCGCAAGCTGACGGTGTTCGAGGGCGGCGCGGCCTCGACGCAGGCGCTGGTCGCCGCGGAAAATGCCGCCGCGAAGATGACGGTGAAGGTGCTCCGCACCACCGGCGGCAACGCCGCGGGCGTGGTTCGCGCCACCGACGCCAAGGGATCGCCGATCGGCGAGGCACGCTACGCCTTCGGGCCGCAGGATCGCGAAACCGAGGCGGCGTTCGATCTGCCGGTCGAACTGCGCAACGACATCGCGCGGCTGGAAATTTCGGGCGAGCGATCCGCCGGCGCCGTGCAACTGCTCGACAAAAGGTGGCGGCGGCGCGCCGTCGGCGTCGTCACCGGCGCGACCAGCGATACCGCGCAGCCGCTGCTGGCATCCACGTTCTATCTCACCCGCGCGCTATCGCCGTTTGCCGACGTGCGGCTCGGCGACCGCGGCGCGCCGCAACAGGTGATCGCTCAGTTCCTCGATCAGCGGCTGCCGATGATCGTGCTGGCCGATGTCGGCACGCTGTCGCCGGAAATCCGCGAGCGTCTGAATGCGTGGATCGACCAGGGCGGCGTGCTGGTGCGCTTCGCCGGCCCCCGTCTGGCCCAGGCCGATGATGATCTGGTGCCGGTGAAACTGCGCCGTGGCGGCCGCAGCCTCGGCGGCAGCCTCACCTGGGAGAAGCCGCAGCATCTGGCGTCCTTTGCCGCCGACGGCCCGTTCGCTGGCCTGGCCGTGCCGAAGGACATCACCGTGAACCGGCAGGTACTTGCGGAGCCCGACGCCGTGCTCGCGACCAAGAGCTGGGCGTCGCTGGAAGACGGTACGCCGCTGGTCACCGGCGAACGTCGCGGCAAGGGAATTCTCAGCCTGTTCCATGTCGGCGCGGACTCGCGCTGGTCGGATCTGCCGATGTCCGGCAGCTTCGTCGAGATGCTGCGGCGGCTGGTCGATACGTCCGGCTATACCTCGAAACCCGGCCCGGGCGTCGCCAGCGAAGTGACCAAGGTCGAAACCGTGGCGCCGCTGCGCACGCTCGACGGCTTTGGCGCCTTCGGGCCGCCGCCCTCGACCGCAAAGCCGATGCCGGCGGACTACCGTGACCGGGCCACCGCGGATCATCCGCCGGGCTTCTACGGTCCGGCCGACGGCCCGGTCGCGGTCAATACATTGGCTTCAGCCGATCGCATCGCCACGCTCGACACCTCGCCGCTGCGCGCGCAGCGCGCCAGCTACACCAATGCCGAACCGCGCGATCTCAGGGGCATACTGCTCTCTTCGGCGCTGGCGCTGTTCCTGATCGATGCGATCGTGATCGCGATGCTGGGTGCCGGCCTTGCCGCGCTTTGGCGACGGCGCACGGCGACCGCGGCAGTCGTGATGGCGCTGGTCCTGTCGGCGACATTGATCGCGCCTTCGCCGTCGCGCGCCGACAAGAACGACGAGGCGGCGATCAGCGCCGTCTCGCAGACGCGGCTCGCCTATGTCATGACCGGCAATGCCGACGTCGATTCCATCGTCAAGGCCGGCATGTCCGGATTGACGTTGTTCCTGGCGCAGCGCACGGCGCTGGAGGCCGGCGATCCCGTCGGCATCGATCCCGCGCGCGACGAACTTGCGTTCTTCCCGCTGATCTACTGGCCGATCGTGCCGGGCGCGCCGAAGCCGCCGCAGGACGCCATCAACCGCATCGACGCCTACATGAAGCAGGGCGGCACGGTGCTGTTCGATACCCGCGATGCCGTCGAGGCGCCGCCGGGCGAGAACGGCGCGTCGCAGACGCCGGGGATGCGCACGCTGCGTGAAATTCTTTCCTCGCTCGATGTGCCGGAGCTCGAGCCGGTGCCGCGCGAGCACGTGCTGACCAAGACGTTTTACCTGCTGCGCGATTTCCCCGGCCGCTTCATCTCGGGCCAGACCTGGGTCGAGACGTTGCCGCGCGAGGAGGACGACGAGGCTGCCTCGCGGCCGGCGCGCGGCGGCGACGGCGTCTCGCCGATCATCATCACCTCGAACGATCTTGCCGGCGCCTGGGCGATCCGCCCGGACGGCCAGCCGATGCTGCCGCTGACGCCGGGCGAACCGCGCCAGCGCGAGTTCGCCTTCCGCTCCGGCGTCAACATCGTGATGTACACGCTGACCGGCAACTACAAGGCCGACCAGGTACACGCACCGGCCCTCATTGAACGGTTGGGGCAGTAATCCATGAACTACGGCATCGTATTCACGCCCCTTGTTCCGACGATCGTGCTGTGGATCGCGCTCGCCGCGATCGTTGCGATATCGGCGCTGCTGCTGTTCGCCCGCGCGCGAGGCGCAGCGGTGCGCGTCGCAGCGCTGGCGCTGGTCCTGCTGGCGCTCGCCAACCCTTCCTTCACGCGCGAAGAACGCGAGCCGTTGTCTTCGGTCGCCGCCGTTGTGATCGACAAGAGCCCGAGCCAGAATTTCGGCACGCGCAACCAGGAAACGGCGAAGGCGCAGGAAGCGCTCGTCGACACGCTGAAGAAGATCAAGGGGCTGGAAGTGCGCGTGGTCGAGGCCGGACAGGCCGACGGCGAGACCGACGGCACCAAGCTGTTCGGCGCGGTGTCCTCGGCGCTGTCGGATGTCCCGGTCGATCGCGTCGCCGGCGCGTTCCTGATCACCGACGGCCGCGTTCACGACATTCCCGCCAATGCGGCAGCGCTTGGGTTCCAGGCGCCGGTGCATGCGCTGGTCACCGGGCGCAAGGACGAACGCGACCGCCGCATCGCGATCACCGCCGCACCCCGCTTCGGCATCGTCGGACAGCCCCAGACCATCACCTACCGGCTGGACGACCAGGGGGTCACCGGCCAGCGCGCCAGGATCGTCGTGCGCCGCGACGGCGAGGTCGTCAGCGAACGAACGTTGCAGAGCGGCCAGACTGCCAATGTCGACATCGACATCAAGCATGCCGGCCAGAACATCGTCGAGATCGAGGCCTCGCCGCTGGAGAACGAACTGACGCCGGTCAACAACCGCGCCGTGGTCTCCATCGACGGCGTGCGCGACAAGCTGCGCGTGCTGCTGGTCTCCGGCGAGCCGCATTCCGGCGAGCGCACCTGGCGCAACCTGTTGAAATCCGACGCCAGCGTCGACCTCGTGCACTTCACGATTCTGCGCCCGCCGGAGAAGCAGGACGGCACGCCGATCAACGAATTGTCGCTGATCGCGTTTCCGACGCGCGAACTGTTCCAGCAGAAGATCCACGAGTTTCATCTGATCATCTTCGACCGTTACGCCCGCCAGGGCGTGCTGCCGATCGCCTATTTCGACAATATCGCGCGCTATGTCCGCGGCGGCGGTGCGGTGCTGGTCTCGGCCGGGCCCGACTATGCCTCCACCACCAGCATCTGGCGCACGCCGCTGGATACGGTTCTGCCGGCCGAACCCGTCGGCGTCACCGAAAAACCGTTCCATGCGCATCTGAGCGATGCCGGAAAACGCCATCCGGTGACGCGCGGCCTCGAAGGGTCCGCGAGCGAGCCGCCGCGCTGGAGCCGCTTCTTCCGTACCGTCGACACGCGCAATGCGATCACCCCGCCTGTGATGACCGGGGCCGACGGCAAGCCGCTGCTGCTGCTGTCGCGCTTCGGCGAGGGCCGCGTCGCGCTCTTGTTATCGGATCACATCTGGCTGTGGGCGCGCGGCTTTGAGGGCGGCGGCCCTCATCTGGATCTGCTGCGGCGAACCTCGCACTGGCTGATGAAGCAGCCGGACCTCGACGAAGAGGCGCTGCGCCTGCAGATCCAGGGCAAGGATCTCGCCGTGCTGCGCCAGACCATGGCGGACAATGTACCGCCGGTGACCGTGACCTCGCCGAGCGGCGCCACCAAGGAACTCACGCTGACTGCAAGCGACCCCGGCACCTGGCGCTCGACGCTTCCGGCCAACGAACTCGGGCTGTGGCAGGCGACCGACGGCGCGCTGAAGGCGCTGATCAATGTCGGGCCGACCAATCCGAAGGAGTTTTCGGAGGTCACCTCGACGACCGACATGATCAAGCCGCTGGTGCAGGCGACCGGCGGTGACGCGCGCCGCATCGCCGACGGCGGCAGCCTTGATATGCCCCGCGTGGTGCCGGTGCGCGCCTCCGGCGTCTTCCATGGCGACGGCTGGATGGGCGTCAAGATGCGCGACGCCAGCGTCGTCAAGGGCGTCGGCGTGCTGCCGATGTTCGCCGGCCTGATCGGGCTGTTGCTGCTGCTCGGTGCGTTTGCAGCGACGTGGATCCGCGAGGGGCGTTGAACTGAACGTCGATGAGATCCGCCTTGTTGCAGGATCTCTATGCTGCCTCGTCAGCGCGCAGCCATCTCGGGAACGGATCGGCCAGCCCGGCCCATTCCTTGATGTGCATTCCCGGTTTGCCCGAGACAAGGCACGCGTCAAGGCGCGCCTTGATCGCGTTCTCGTCCATGCCGGCGCCGATGAAGACGATCTCCTGTCGGCGATCGCCATAAAGTTCGTTCCAGTTCTTCCTCAGCGATTTCCGCCAGAACGGATCGTCCGGCCAGCGGTCGGCGGGCACATTGGCCCACCAAAATCCGAGACCTTCCGTTCGGACGATCGCGCCTGCCTGACTCAACTCAGCGAGCCATTGTGGACGCGTAGCGATCCAGAAATGTCCCTTCGCCCGGATCACTCCGGCCAAGCTTGCCTGCAGGAACTGATGGAATTTCGTGGGCTCGAACGGTCGGCGCGCACGGTAGACGAAACTGCCGACACCGTACTGCTCAGTTTCCGGCGTATGATCCCCGAAACCGTACAATTCCTTGAACCAGAGCGGATGCTGCTGCGCCCGCGCGAAATCGAAGCGGCCGGTGTCGAGTATGCGCTCGAACGGCGCTTTGGCAAAATCGGTCTCCACGATATCGGCGGCCGGGTTGAGCGCGCGGATGATCTTGCGCGCCGCGTCCAGTTGGCTGGCGGACGCATCATTGATCTTGTTCAGCACAATGACGTCGGCGAATTCGATCTGCTCCACCAGCAGATCCACCATCGTCCGCTTGTCGTCGGTACCAAGGGATTCGCCGCGATCCCTGATGAAATCGGACGAGGAGTAGTCGCGCAGCAGGTTTACAGCATCGACCACCGTCACCATGGTGTCGAGCACCGCCACGTCGGAAAGACTGTCGCCTTCTTCGGTTCGGAAATCGAACGTCGCGGCGACCGGAAGCGGCTCCGAAATACCGGTCGATTCAATCAGGAGGTAGTCGAACCGTTCGCTCTCGGCGAGCGCCCGGACTTCCTTCAACAGATCGTCGCGCAACGTGCAGCAAATGCATCCGTTGGTCATCTCGACCAGTTTTTCGTCAGTCCTCGAAAGGTTCGCACCGCCATCTCGCACCAGGTCGGCATCGATGTTGACCTCGCTCATGTCGTTCACAATCACCGCCACCTTTAGGCCGTGACGGTTGTTCAGCACGTGGTTCAGCAAAGTTGTCTTTCCAGCCCCGAGGAAGCCGGACAAGACGGTGACGGGGAGTTTTCGCATGGAGATCAAAAAGCCTGTTGAGCTCGCGGAGCCCCAGCCGGGAAGGAATTCGCATGTGGGGACCGTCGAAGGGATGTTATGTTATAACATAACATTCTAGGTGATAGAAGTGTCAATAGGCTTCCGCAGGCGGTGGCAGCGATGATGTTGCGCAAATCGCACACTTGGCGAAATGTCGAGTGCCCAGCGCGACGACGCCTTGGATGCAGATTGACAGTCGGACCTCTCTCGCGATGTTATAATATAACATCAGCGGTCGCGCTCTTTCGGTAGCATGATCGTTTCGGGGAAGGCGCAAGTTCTTGAACTGGTTCCGGAAACACCTCAAGCACGGCTCGCTTCTGGCGCTGTTCGCGCTCGCGATCCAGTTTGGGGTGTCGTTCGGGCACTTTCACGAGGCCGCTGCCCAGGCCGTCCAGATCGGGCTTTCCGATGCCGGCCCGACCTCAGCCGCCGAACAGGTCGCGCTTGTTGCAGCCGGCGAAGCGGCCGCGCCGCAAGCGCCTTCTGATCACGACAACGACCGGCATCCGACCGATGCCTGCGCGATCTGCGCCGTCATCTCGCTTGCCAACAACTACCTGTTCGCCGCGCCACCCGTGCTGCAGTTGCCGCAGGCGATCGAACTTCTCCACCTGACCACCGACGCCGAATTCGCGCATCTCGGCGCGCTGCATCCCCCATTCCAGCCCCGCGCGCCCCCCGCCTCCTGACATCGATTGATTGATGCACTTCTCCGGACGTGTCGCCGCGCCATGCGCGGACGATGCGCCGGGGGAAATAAGGAATCGATCCGTCGCACACCGACGGGATCAGGATCGGGACAATGACATTCAAGAAGAAACGAGCGTTCCATTTCGGTGGAGCAAGCTGGCTATTGCTATGCGCGATGGCCGACGGCGCGCTGGCGCAGGAGACGGCGTCGCCCCCCGCCTCGACGCAACTGCCGGAAATCACCGTGACGGCGCCAAGCCCGATCGTACGGAGAGAACCTGCACCGCCCCGGACGCCGGCGCGCGTCGCACGCACCGCGCCCGGCCAGAACCGCGAACGCGCGGCAGAACCGCAAGCGGCGCCAGTCGCCGCCGCGCCCCAACAGGGCGTGCTCCCGATCGTCACCGATCAATTCGCAACGGTCACCGTGGTGCCGAACGAGGAAATCCGTCGCGAAGGCACCGCCCAGCTTGGCGATCTCCTGTTCTCCAAGCCGGGCATTACCGGCTCCACCTTCGCGCCGGGCGCAGCCAGCCGTCCAATCATTCGCGGGCTCGACGTCAACCGGGTCGGCATCCTCGAAAACGGCACCAACGCCGGCGGCGTCTCCGATCTCGGCGAAGACCATTTCGTGCCGGTCGATCCGCTGGCGACAAACCAGGTCGAGGTCATCCGCGGTCCGGCGGCGCTGCGCTACGGCTCGACCTCGATCGGCGGCGTCGTCAGCGCGACCAACAACCGCATCCCCGACGCCCTGCCCTCATGCGCGGCCGCGCCGTTCCAGACCTACGGGCTGCCGACAAAGGCGCCGCTCGCCAACCTGCAATCGCCTTCCTGCGTCACGGTCGAAACCCGCACCGCTGTCAATTCCGTCGACCGCGGTGTCGATGGCGGTATCCTGATCGATGCCGGCGGCGGCAATTTCGCGGTTCATGCCGACGCCTATGGCCGCAAGGCCAGCGATTACAGCATCCCTAGCTATCCCTATCTGTTCGACCAGACCCAGCCGTTCAACGGGCGGCAACCGAATTCGGCGATGCAGGCAAGTGGTGCCTCGATCGGCGGCTCCTATATTTTCTCCGGCGGCTTCATTGGCGCTGCGATCACTCAGAACAACTCGCTGTATCACATTCCGGGAATCGAGGGCGCGGAGACCAATTCGCGCATCGACGCGCGCCAGACCAAGTTCACCGCCAAGGGCGAGTATCGGCCTGACGCCGCGGCGATTGACGCCATCCGCTTCTGGGCGGGCGCCACCGATTACAAGCACAACGAAGTCGGCCTTGCGGATGTGACCGATCCGGCCACGGACGGGGTGCGGCAAACCTTTACCAACAAGGAGCAGGAAGGCCGCGTCGAGGTTCAGTTGATGCCGTTCAACGCGCGCTTCGCGGCGGTGACGACGGCGCTTGGCCTGCAGGCCGGACATCAGGAACTGACCGCGTCGAGCCCGGATGATCCGACCAGCCCGCTCAATGGATTGTTCGCCCCCAACAAGAACAACAGAGTCGCCGGTTACATCTTCAATGAGCTGAAATTCAGCGACACCACCAAGGCGCAGATTGCCGGGCGCATCGAGCGCGTCAATCTCACCGGAACGACGCCGGGTTTCATACCTGATGTGTTCGACCTCAACGTCGACCCTGCCGGCATAGGTCCTGCCACACAGCAAAACCCGCATTTCACTCCGAAAAGTGCGAGCATCGGCCTGATCCAGGATCTGCCATGGGGTCTGGTGGCCAGCATCACCGGTCAGTACGTCGAGCGCGCACCGAAGCCCGCCGAGCTCTTTTCACGCGGCCCGCACGAAGCGACCGCCACTTTCGACATCGGCAATCCCAATCTAGGCATCGAGACCGCCAAGTCGATCGAACTAGGATTGCGACGGGCAACCGGTCCCTTCCGGTTCGAAGCGACGGCTTACTATACGAAGTTCAATGGCTTCATTTACCGTCGCCTTACCGGCAACACCTGCGAGGATGTCGCCTGCGTCGGTCCTGCCGATCCCGCGTATCCGCTCGAACTGAACCAGGCAATCTATTCGCAACGCGACGCCACCTTCCGCGGCGGCGAGTTCCAGAGCCAGTTGGACATCGGCCCCCTCCACGGCGGCATCTGGGGCGTCGAAAGCCAGTTCGATGTCGTGCGTGCGACCTTCAGCGATGGCACCAACGTTCCGCGAATTCCGCCGGTGCGCGCAGGCGGCGGCCTGTTCTGGCGCGATGCCAACTGGCTGACCCGGATCAACCTGCTGCACGCCTTCGCGCAGAACGACATCGCCCTGATGGGCGAGACACCGACCGCAGGCTACAATCTCCTGAAGGCGGAGATCAGCTACAAGACCAGGCTGGACTCCAGTTGGTTCGGCGCCCGCGAAATGCTGGTCGGCGTGGTCGGCAACAACCTCTTGAACGAGAACATCCGCAACTCCGTTTCCTTCAACAAGGACCAGGTGCTGTTGCCGGGTATCGGCGTGCGCGCGTTCGCTAACCTGAAGTTCTAGCACACGCGCTCATGGGTGGCGTTAGCCGGTTGTACCGGCTAACGTCCGCGTGGGACGACGGCGGGATATGAGGCTGCATCCGCCGTTCGATGTCCCTGCCCTGAAGCGGGATGCACAACCATTAGATGACGTCGCCTATCAATGTTCACGTCTATAGCGACGCGCTCGTTCTGCTCGGCACCGCGGGCGTCGTCATTCCATTGGCGCGGCGGTTCGGCCTCAATCCCATTTTAGGCTATCTCGGAGCCGGCGCGATCCTGGGTCCTCTCGGGCTGGGATCGTTCATCGGGAGCTTTCCGCTGCTCTATTGGTTCACGGTCGTCGATCCCCAGAACGTTTCCGGCATTGCGAACCTCGGCATTGTGTTCCTGCTCTTCCTGATCGGCATGGAACTGTCCTATGAGCGATTGAAGGCGATGCGCCGCCTGATTTTCGGCCTTGGCAGCCTTCAGATCGTTTTCTCCACCGTTGCGATCGGCGCAGTCGCAGCCCTTGCGGGCAGCAAGGCTCCGGTCGCATTCATTATCGGCGCGTGCCTGGCGCTTTCCTCGACGGCAATCGTCGTCGAGATGCTTTCCCGGCAAGGGCGGCTCAACACGAGTGCAGGAAGGGCGAGCTTCGCGACATTGCTGGCACAGGATCTCGCAGTCGCCCCTCTCCTGCTCTTTATCTCCATCTATGGCGCGGGCGAATCGGGCTCGGTCGTTGGAACGCTGGTGCTCGCGCTGACCAACGCTGCCATCGCGCTCGGCGTGATCGTCGTCGCCGGCCGCGTGGTGATGCGCCCCCTGTTCCGCCTTGTCGCGTCGGTCGGCATGAGCGACCTGTTCGTGGCCACGATACTGTTCGTCATCGTTGCGACGGGCGTGGCGGCCGCGGTGGCCGGCATATCCATGGCGCTTGGCGCCTTTGTCGCCGGCCTGCTGCTCGCCGAGACCGAGTTCCGCAAGGCGATTGAAACTGCCATCAACCCTTTCAAGGGACTTCTGCTCGGCCTGTTCTTTTTCACGGTCGGCATGAACATCGACTTTCGCGAACTGGCCCGCGAGCCGGTTTGGCTGATCGGAGGCGCTCTCGGACTGATTGCCGCGAAGGCCGCCATTCTCATCGTTCTCGCCCGGCTGTATCGGCTTTCCTGGCCGGCTTCACTCGAGATGGGCCTTCTGCTCGGGCCGGGCGGCGAGTTCGCCTTTGTCGGAATCGGTATCGCGACAGGCCTTGGTCTGATCGACGCCAAATTATCGAGCTTCACGGTAACGCTGACCGCGCTGACGATGATGCTGATCCCCGCGCTGTCCCATCTCGCGCGGCGGCTGGCGCCGATCTTGCACGAAGACAAGCCGCTTGATCCCGAACTCGCAGCCACGCCGAGCGGGGGAAGCGGCCATGCCATCGTCGTCGGCCACGGCCGGGTCGGGCAGGTGGTCTGCACGATGCTCGACCGCCACCAGTTCAAGTACATCGCCGTCGACAACGATGCCGCGGTCGTTCCGGAGCAGCGACGGCAAGGTCGAACCGTCTTTTACGGAGACGCGACAAATCCCGAGTTTCTGAAAAGCTGCGGCCTTATGGAAGCAGCCGCCGTGATCGTGACGATCAACGAACCCGAGGGTATTGATGAAATCGTAGCCCAGGTCCGCGCGCTCAGGAAAGATTTGCTGGTGGTTTCGCGCGCCCGCGACGCCGACCACGCGCGGCATCTCTACCAGATCGGTGTCACCGACGCCGTACCGGAGACCATCGAGGCGAGCTTGCTGGTCTCCGAGGCAGCCCTGATCGGCCTGGGCGTGGCGATGGGGCACGTCGTCGCCTCGATCCACGAGAAGCGCGAGGAATTCAGGCACGAATTGCAGCAGGCCGCGGGAAGCGCAGGCACTACGCCGATCCGGACGGCCGGCACCAGAAGGCGCCGATCTTCCTGAGGTGCGACGATGTCGGATGGCCTCACAGCCAAGCGCTAACGCGCCTTGCTCCAGTCCGGCCGGATTTCGCCGAATACGCCATCGAAGGCGCCTTCGACCAGTTCTGCCACCAGCAAGCGGTTGTAATCGACCGGCCCCGGCATGGTCGCCCGTCCCTTCGGAACGACCTTGAAGCCGACGCGGCTGTAATAGGGTTCGTCGCCAACCAGAAGGACGAGGCGATGGCCCTTGGCCCTGGCGTCCTGCAGCGAGCGGTCGAGCAGCATGCGTCCGACACTGCGGCTGCGGAACGGCGGTTCGACCGTCAGCGGCCCGAGCATCAGGGCCGGCGTGTCGCCGATGCAGATCGGCAGCTGGCGTACCGAGCCGACCAGCAACGTACCGATCCGCGCGGTGAACGACAGATCGAGCAGATGATCGACATGCTCGCGCAGACGGTAGGCGCTCAGCACGAAACGGCCGGGCCCAAAGGTGCGTTCATGCAGGCGCTCGATCGCCTGCGCGTCCTTTGGCGTTTCGGCCCGTATGGTGACGTCAAGTTCGCTCATGATGAGGCGCGGGATAGCATCTGGCGGCGGCGCGGTCCATGTCTTCGCCGCCCCAAAATTGAAGCGGACTCAATCCTTGTTGATCGCCGGCTGGGACAAATACGCCAGCAGCTTCATCTCGCGACGGCCGCGCGTCACCGTATCCAGCACCAGCCCGGAAGAAATCGACAGCACCGCCACAATCATCAAGCCCATCGACAGCACCGCCGTCGGCAGCCGCGGAACGAGGCCCTGCTCGAGATAGGTGACGAGGACGGGAATCGCGAGGCCGATCGCGACAAGCATCAGGAAGATGCCGATGACCGTGAAGAACCGCAGCGGTTTTTCCGACCTGTACAGTTTCAGGATGGTGCCGAGAATCCGGAAACCGTCGCGCCAGGTGTTCAGCTTGCTGAACGATCCTTCGGGGCGTGCATAGTATGGCGTCTCGATTTCCATCACCGGCAGCGCCAGTTCGAGCGCATGCACGCTCAACTCGGTTTCGATCTCGAATCCGTCCGACAGCACCGGGAACGACTTGACGAAGCGGCGCGAGAACACGCGGTAGCCGGACAGGATGTCCTTGAACGCCTGGCCGAACACCGTGGAAAGGAAGTTCGTGAGCATCCAGTTGCCGGTGCGATGGCCGGGCCGGTAAGCGGCGACCGACTGGTCGACGCGAAAGCCCACCACCATGTCGAGGTGATCGTTGATCAGCGCATCGATCATGCGCGGAGCGCTCGGGGCATCGTAGGTCGCATCGCCATCGACCAGCACGTAGATATCCGCATCGACGTCGGCGAACATGCGGCGGACCACATGGCCCTTGCCCTGGCGGCGCTCGCTGCGCACGATGGCGCCGGCCGCGCGCGCGACCTCGACGGTGCGGTCCTTTGAATTGTTGTCGTAGACGAAAATTTGTGCCGTCGGGAGCGCCTTGCGAAAATCGGCGACCACGGTCGCGACGGCGGCCTCCTCGTTGTAGCACGGCACCAGGACCGCGATCCGCAGCGCTGGCGTCGTCATTGCAGGCTCACCGAATCAAGGCTGTCCATGGAGCGTTTATACCGCAATCAGGCGTTGGCCGGTTGAGGGATGACCGCTTGTCCGCGCGCAAGCCGGCGTTGCGAGCAGCGGGGTCCAGAGGGAAATCATGTCGATCGGAATGATATAATATGACGTAAAAATCGGATGGATCGCGAAGAAAATCAGGTTCACCGCGAGGCTAACGACGACCAACAAGGTGAACTGAACGTCAACGAGATAGCTCGGAAGTGCTTCGCATTGACCGCGTTCGATCAGCGTCGGCACGATGCCGATTCCGAATGCAACGCCCTAGCGCCACGTCGCGATCTGCGCTGCGCCGTGGAGCACCTCGGCGATCCGAAGGCGCGTGCCCTTTGTTGTCTCGGCCGGCAGCGCGTCGACATCGTAGAACCCGCACTCCACGATCTCGCGATTCGGCGCCGGCAGGCGGTCCTGCCGGAAACGCCTGACGACATAGACCGCGACATGGTCGCGTCGCGAGACGTGGACATTGAAAAACAGGCCGTGCAGGTCAGGCGTCTCCGTCAGTTCGATCCGTCCCTCCTCGATCAGTTCGCGCCGCAGGGCCTCGAGAAAGGTCTCGCCGACCTCGACGCCTCCTCCCGGCAGGTGCCAGCCGGAGACATAGCCGTGCCTGACCAGAAACACCCTGTTGTCGCCATCGAGCACGACGCCGCGGACGCCGAGCGTCATGCCGCGGGCGACCCGCCAGTAGAGATGAAAGCCGCGCCGCAGCAGCGGTTCCAGGCGCCTGCGCAGACCCTGCATGGCCGTCACTCGAACCTCGGATGGACAGCCGTCACGTTTGATCCTTATATCGCCGACATGATCGTGCGACGGCTCTATATCACAGGCAGCGCGACGGGGCGCGAATGACGGATACTTTCACGCTGGCGCATCTGTCCGATCCGCATCTGCCGCCGCTGCCCGCGGCGCGGATGCGCGATCTCGTCGGCAAGCGCGCGCTTGGCTATCTCAACTGGACCCGCAACCGCCACAAATATCACCGCCGCGAGGTGCTGGATTCGCTGGTCGCCGACCTGAAGGCGCAGCGGCCGGACCACATCGCGGTGACCGGCGATCTCGTCAATCTGGCGCTGGAGGCGGAGTTCAAGCCTGCTCAGGCGTGGCTCGAAAGCGTCGGCACGCCGCAGCAGGTCACGGTCGTGCCCGGCAATCACGACGCCTATGTGCGCGCCACGCGGCATCATTTCGTCGACGCCTTCGAGCCATATCTGCGCGGCGATGCCGAGGCCAACGGCACGCCGTTTCCGTTCGTGCGCCGGCGCGGGCCGCTGGCGCTGATCGGCATATCCTCGGCGGTGCCGACACCGCCGCTGATGGCCACCGGCCGGCTCGGCCGCGCGCAGCTCGATGCGCTCGATCGGCAACTGGCCGACCTGTCAACCGAGGACGCCTTCCGGGTGCTGCTCGTGCATCATCCCCTGCATTCGGATTCGCGCATGAAGCACCTGACGGATTCGAAGGCGCTGCGCGCGGTGCTGAAACGGCGCGGCGTGGAGCTGGTGCTGCACGGCCACGATCACATCCATTCGACGACGTGGATCGAGGGCGCCGACCGGCAGATCCCCGCGATCGGCGTGCCATCGGCATCGGCACTGGCGCACCGCAATTATCCGGCCGCGGCCTACAACCTGTTCTCGATCTCGCGCGACGGCAACAAATGGCGCTGCGTGCAGACCGTGCGCGGCATCGACGCCGATTTTCGCGTCACGCAGATCAAGCAGACGACGTTGACCTAGAGATTCTTCAGGCTCGCATACAGCGCGAAGGCGAACAGTGCGGCCGCGCCGAGCAGGAATCCGAGCACGAACATCCAGAAGCCGCGGCGGCGCGGCTTCTTCGGCAGCTCCGGCTCGACGATGGGAGTTGCGACCATCGCGTGCTCGCGCTCGATCATGCGGCGCGCGACGTAGTCGGTGACGGCATCGACGATCACGGGCACATCATGCGACTCCGCGAGCACGATGCGGCCGAAGCGGGTGTCCTGCACGAAGCGGTAGATGCGCTTGTCGCGCCCCATCACGATATGCGCCACCACGTCGATCCACAGCCGCGGCGTCTCGCCCTGGCTGACGCCGCGGTCGAACAGGTCGACTTGCGCAGGCATCTGGGCGAACAAGGGATCGAGCGCCTCGTTCATGATCTCGAGGCGGGCAACCTCGGCATCGCGCAGTTCGACGACGACGCCGGTGCGATCGGCAGCCTCGATCCGGGCCTGTCGGAGCGCGTCGCGCAACCGCGTCGGTCGCGGATCGCGAGCTTCCTTGCCGGTATTCTGCGCGTCTGACATCGCCTGCCGCCTTTGTCCCTGAAGGTGTGAGCTCACTTAACCTATCAGCAACCATGATCGACGCAAAGTCTATTTGTTTACAATGGGTTAGCGGGCGATAATCGCGAACTCATTGAGCTGCGCCCTCGCCCTCACCCCTTCGCTGTCACGAAACGGATGAAGAAATTACAAGCGGCCCCACCCGGTTTTTTCCGGATGGGGCCGCCTGTCCTTGGGCTTCCTCAGATCGTATCAGGCCGAGACGCGGGAGGGCTCCTCGACGATCGAAAAGCGCACGCCGGCCTTGTGACGGTTCTCTTCCGAGACCGTGCGCCAGGCATCCTCGGCCTCCTTGCGGGTCTTGAAGGGTCCCTGCACCTGGGCCGAGCCTTCCACGAGCTTGTGGAAGTTCATCGAACCGAACTCGCCGCCAATCACCCAGAAATTGCTCTTCGTCATGACTAGTCTCCTGCTGTTGACCGGCGCTTAGCCGAACTGGTTCATCGTGTTGTGGGCGCCGCCCGCCTTCAGGGCGGCTTCACCTGCGAAGTATTCCTTGTGCTCGTCGCCGATATCGGAGCCGGCCATGTTCTGATGCTTGGCGCAGGCGATACCCTGACGGATCTCCTGGCGCTGAACGTTCTTCACATAGCCCAGCATACCCTGCTCGCCGAAATACTCTCTTGCGAGATTGTCCGTCGACAGTGCTGCCGTGTGATAGGTCGGCAACGTGATCAGGTGGTGGAAGATGCCGGCGCGCTTTGCCGAATCGGCCTGGAAGGTGCGGATGCGCTCGTCGGCTTCGATGCCAAGCGGCGTATCGTCGTATTCCGGCTTCATCAGGTCGGCCCGGTTGTACTTGCTGACATCCTTGCCGGCTTCCTTCATCGCGTCGTAGACCTGCCAACGGAAGTTGAGCGTCCAGTTGAACGACGGCGAGTTGTTGTAGGCCAGCTTCGCGTTCGGAACGACCTCGCGAATCCGGTCGACCATCTTGGCGATCTGCTCGATATGCGGCTTCTCGGTCTCGATCCACAAGAGATCTGCGCCGTTCTGCAGCGAGGTGATGCTGTCGAGCACGCAGCGGTCTTCACCCGTACCGGCACGGAACTGGTAGAGGTTGCTGGCGAGGCGCTTCGGACGCATCATCTTGCCGTTGCGGTTGATGATGACATCGCCATTCCTGGCGTTGTCGGCCGTCACTTCCTCGCAATCCAGGAAGCTGTTGTACTGGTCGCCGATGTCGCCGGGCTTGTGGCTCACGGCGATCTGCTGCGTCAGACCGGCGCCGAGCGAGTCGGTGCGGGTCACGACGACGCCGTCTTCGACGCCCAGTTCGAGGAAGGCGTGGCGGCAGGCGCGAATTTTCGCCAGGAACACCTCGTGCGGCACGGTCACCTTGCCGTCCTGATGGCCGCACTGCTTTTCGTCGGACACCTGGTTTTCGATCTGCAGGGCGCAGGCGCCCGCCTCGATCATCTTCTTGGCGAGCAGATAGGTCGCCTCGGCGTTACCGAAACCGGCGTCGATGTCGGCGATCACGGGCACGACATGGGTCTGGAAATTGTCGACCTTTTCGATCAGTTCCTTTTCCTTTGCCGTGTCGCCTGCCTTGCGGGCGGCGTCGATGGCACGGAAGATGTCGTTGAGCTCGCGGGAGTCCGCCTGGCGGAGGAAGGTGTAGAGCTCTTCGATCAGCGCCGGCACCGAGGTCTTCTCGTGCATCGACTGGTCGGGCAGCGGCCCGAACTCGGAGCGAAGTGCTGCGATCATCCAGCCGGAGAGATACAGGTAGCGGCGATCGGTCTTGCCGCCGAAATGCTTCTTGACCGAAATCAGCTTCTGCTGCGCGATGAAGCCATGCCAGCAGCCCAGCGACTGGGTGTACTTGGTAGGATCGGCATCATAGGCGGCCATGTCGGCGCGCATCAGCGCCGCGGTGTAGCGGGCGATGTCGAGGCCGGTCTTGAAGCGGTTCTGCAGGCGCATGCGCGCCACGGCTTCGGCGGTGACACCGTTCCAGGTCGGCTGGGTCTCGAGGAGCGCCTTGGCAGCTCCGATCTCGCTAGCATAGGAAGCCGGTCCCTGGATGGCCCGGTCATTGATGCCACGTGGCTGGAAGTTCATTTGCGTGTTCCTTTCGGTGACGACACCTGCAGCGTCACTCGACATTCGTGACAGTGCGTTGCGATACGTACCGTGAGGTAAACGACATAAACCTCATTTCGTACAGGGCGCTTGATTTCGAATGGTGATGTCATGTAACATCTAAACTTGTCATATATGTCATTTTGTAAATTTTGTCACAAAATGGGGCAAGGAACCTGCCATGGCCAAAGACTCCGGAAAAAAGCTGTTTGTCGGCCCCCGTTTCCGGCGGATCCGCCAACAGCTCGGGCTATCGCAGACCCAGATCGCCGAAGGGCTGGAGATTTCTCCGAGCTATATCAACCTGATAGAGCGGAACCAGCGGCCGGTGACGGCGCAGATATTGCTGCGGCTGGCGGAGACCTATGACCTCGACCTGCGCGATCTAGCCACTGCCGACGAGGACCGTTTCTTTGCCGAACTGAACGAGATCTTCTCCGATCCGCTGTTCCGCCAGATCGACCTGCCGAAGCAGGAACTGCGCGACCTCGCCGAATTGTGCCCCGGTGTGACCCATTCCCTGCAGCGGCTCTATGCGGCCTATACCGAGGCCCGCCGCGGCGAGACGCTGGTCGCAGCCCAGATGGCCGACCGCGACGAGGGCTCCCGCTTCGAGGCCAACCCGATCGAGCGCGTGCGCGACCTGATCGAGGCCAACCGCAACTATTTCCCCGAACTCGAACAGGCCGCCGAGAACCTGCGCGACGAGATCAACGTCTCCGCCGAGGAACTGTTCGCCGCGCTCGCCGCACGCCTGCGCGAAAAGCATTCAATCGTCACCCGCATCATGCCGGTCGACGTGATGCGCGAGACGCTGCGGCGCTTCGACCGCCATCGCCGGCAGCTTCTGATTTCCGAACTGGTCGACGGCTCCGGCCGCGCCTTCCAGCTCGCGCTGCAGATCGGCCTCGCCGAATGCGGCGCGTCCATCGACGCCATCGTCAACCGTGCCGGCCCGCTCGACGACACGCCGCGCAGGCTCTATCGCATCACGCTGGCGAACTATTTCGCGGCTGCCGCGATGATGCCATATCAGCTGTTCCATTCGGCAGCGGAGGCACTGAACTACGACGTGCATGTGCTGGCACAGCGCTTCAACGCCGGCTTCGAGCAGGTCTGCCACCGCCTTACCACGCTGCAGCGGCCGAACGCGCGCGGCGTGCCGTTCTTCCTGCTGCGCGTCGACAATGCCGGCAACGTCTCCAAGCGATTCTCGTCGGGCACGTTTCCGTTCTCGAAGTTCGGCGGCACCTGCCCGTTGTGGAACGTGCATTCGACCTTCGACACGCCGGACCGCCTGCTCAAGCAGGTGATCGAACTGCCCGACGGCACGCGTTATTTCTCGATCGCTCAGATGGTGCGCCGCCCGGTGGCGCCGCACCCGCAGCCGCAGCCGCGCTTTGCCATCGGCCTGGGCTGCGAAATCCGCCACGCGTCGAAGCTCATCTATGCCGCCGGCATGGACCTGGAGAAAACCGAGGGCACGCCGATCGGCGTCAACTGCCGGCTTTGCGAACGCGAAAACTGCAGCCAGCGCGCCGAACCGCCGATCACGCGAACGCTGATCCTGGACGAGAACACGCGCCGGGTGAGCTCGTTCGCGTTCTCGAATGCACGGGAGCTGTGAGGTCGTCGCCTCATCATAACTCGTCGTGCTACCGGCTTCGCTGAATCGACCTGAGGTAGTTCACCGCGGCGGCGGCCTCATACCGGCTGAAGCGGAAGGTCGGCATGTCGGGGTGAATGGTGGTGAGGCCGTCCTGCAGGCGCTGCACCATGTCGGTATCGTAAAGTTTCTCGCCGAAAGCGCGGAATGGCGGCGCGAGCGGGTTGGGGCTTTGGCCGGTTTTGCCGACGGCATGGCACCGCCCGCACAGATTTTCCAGCAAAGCCCTGGACCGCTTCTGTTCTGCGTCGAGCTCGTGCCCGCTCGCGCTCCAGGCTACGGCCGACAGCAGCGCGAGGCCAAGCAGTCTCGGCAGCGTTGCTGGCAGGGCTGCCGTCTTGATGCCGAACATCTGATGATCTCGGTGATGACTATGCGAGTTTTCTGTCCGTCATTCCGGGACGGTCCGAAGGACCGGACCCGGAATCTCGAGATTCCGGGTTCGACGCTTCGCATCGCCCCGGAATGACGGCGATGGCATGTCTATGACTTTATATGCACCACCACCTCCGCTGCCTTGAGCCATATCAAGACAGTCCGGCGAGATGGCCTGCCTGCCCGACCGCCTCATACTTCCGTGTGGATAGTGCGCCAGCGCGGCGAGAAGGTCTTCGCGACCTGCAACGCACCGCGCTCGTTGGTTTCCAGCGCGATCTTCTGCGCCAGCATCACATCGCCGGCGACGAGATTGTCCTTCGGTACAAAGCATCGCCCGACCAGCGGGCGGCCTAATGTATCGAGTTCGCACACATTCATGCTGACGCCATAGCGAATCCGGTAGCGCTTGCCGGTGTGGCACCCGGTGACATCGAAATGTCGATACTGCCGGTATTGCACAAGCTGCTCGGGCGTCAGCCACTCCTTGAGGAGCGCGAGCCCCCGCGCCTCACTGTCGCTGTAAAAGCCGAATTCGCGAAACCGCCGCCAGGCGCCCAGCACCCGGCGGGCGGCGTCGATGCAACGCCGCTTCAACCGCCCGAACATGGCTGCACCTAGCCGCCGACGAACCGCGGGACGAACAGTGTTTCTTCAGCCTTGGGATCGAATTTCCGGATCACGGTCGGGTCGCCCGCAGGCGTGCGGACGGCCGCGGTATAACCGTCCCACAGCAACGCGTTGAAGCGCTGCTCCGCTTCCAAGAGGGCCGCTGCATCTGCCGGATTGAATTCGTGCCGGCTGTCACCCGAATGATCCATGATGATTTGCGTTGCCATCCCTGCACTCCCTTACTGGACGAAGGCGGAAGAGCCAATGCGGGGCCGCGAGGAAAGTTCCACGGGCGCCGACAAGATATCAGAGGCAATCGCGGCGGCGGTACAGATGCAAAATAGTGCAGGCGATATCGCCTGCCCACGCCTGCATCAGCTAGATCTCCGCGAACACCTCGAGCAGATTTCCATCGGGGTCCCTGAAAAACAGCGTACGATGGCCAAAGGGCTGGTCCGTGGGCGGTTCGAGCAGATCGACGCCGTGCCGCAGCAGTTCGTCGGCACAGCGATCGACGTCGGGCGTGGCAACCTGGAAGGCGAGCTGGATCGATGCGCAGCCGGCGGGCGTCGGCGCGTCCCTCGCCGTCCGATGCGGCCGCGACAGGGCAAGGATGTTACCGCCGATCTGATATTCGATCCACCCGGGAGAAAGTTCACGCAGGAGTGAAAAGCGGAGAATGTCTCCATAGAAGGCGCGCATCGCCGCCATGTCGCGCACCAGAATGACGGTGTAGTCGATGGCGCGGATGGCCTGGAACGGCGAAGCAGAATGTGGAATTTGTTCGTTCACGTCTGATATCCCATCGTATGCTCTGGACGTTCTCGGTTCTGCAATTGTCACATGACCAGCGACGCATCAGCAACTTGCTCGGTCAACCTCGACCGGTGCCGGCATGAAGCCCCGCTCCCATGGGCAGGAGTTGGAAACAGATTCGGGATCGGCGGCTTGTCCACCGTTAGCTCGCGGGAAGCGAAGGCCTAAACGACATGTCCATCGAGCAACTCGGCCACACCATCCTGGAGTTCATCAAGCTCCACCAGGGCTGGACCGCGCCGATCGTATTCGTGCTGGCGTTTGCGGAATCGCTGGCTTTCCTTTCCTTCTTCGTGCCGGCCTGGGCTGTGCTGGTCGGCATCGGCGCGATGATGAAGACGGCGGACATTGCGTTCTTCCCGGTGCTGCTCGCCGGTGCCCTCGGCGCCGCGCTCGGCGACTGGCTGTCGTACTGGATCGGCTACACCTGCAAGGACCGGATCGCGCAAATGCGGCCGTTCTCGACCCACCCGAACCTGCTCGCCCGCGGCGAGGCCTTCATCCAGAAATGGGGCGCGCTCGCGATCTTCATCGGCCGCTTCTCCGGCCCCCTGCGCGCCTCGGTGCCGATCGTCGCCGGCATGCTCGGCATGCCGCAAAAGACGTTTCAGATCGCCAATTTCACCTCCGCGCTGGTCTGGGTGGCGGTGCTGCTGGAGCTCGGCGATGTCGGGGCGCTGGTGTGGGGCTGGCTGCGGGATGCGGTGAGCAGGGTGTCGGGGTGAGGCGCGCAGGCTCGATCGCGGTCGACAGGCGCTGTTGCCATGCGGGACCGATCGGGTTCATCATGGCGGGACATCAGCTTGGACCTGACCGGGATGCGCGATGCGCCGACGTCAAAACGCTCTGTCACTACTGTCGCTTCTTGCGGTGCCTTTCCTTTATCTGTTCGGCAGCGCAATTTTCGCGGGAACGACGGCGTCCGCTGCGGCACCCAGCGAGACCAGACGCGTCCTGATACTGCACTCGTTCGGTCCGCGCTTCAAACCCTGGAGCGCCTATGCCGAAACCATTCGCTCGGAGATAAACCGGCAATCGCGCAAGCCCGTGGACTTTGTCGACCACGCACTCGTCAATGCGCGCGCAAACGATCTGCAGGCAGAGTCGCCGTTCGTGGAATATCTCGGCGCGCTTTACGCCGGCCACCCGCCCGACCTGATTATCGCCTTCGGCGGACCGGCGGCGACCTTCGTGCAGCGGCATCGTCAGCGTCTCTTTCCAGCGGTACCGATGATCGTGACCGCCGTCGACCACCGCCGGGTGCAATACGAGAAATTGACAGACAACGATGCCGTCGTCCCGGTCGACAATAATGTTCCCGCGGTTTTCGAGAACATCCTGCAGGTCTTGCCCGGCACAAGACTCATCGCCATCCTGATTGGCGCTTCTCCGATCGAACGATTCTGGGCGGAGGAATTGCGCCGCGAGCTCGCACCATTGACGAAGCGGGTCGAACTGAAATGGTACAATGAACTTCCGTTCGACGACATTCTCAAGGACGCCGAAAGCCTTCCGCCTCACAGCGCGATCTTCTCGGTGCTGATGAATGTCGATGCGGCCGGCGTCGTGCAGGAGACCGGCAATGCGTTGAGCAAGCTCGTTTCCCGCGCCAACGCGCCGATCTTCACCTACGACGATGCCTATTTCGACGGATCGATCGTCGGCGGGCCGATGTTCTCCATGCAGGAGGGAAGCCGGATAGCCGCAAGCGTCGCCACGCGCATCCTCGACGGTGAAAAGCCAGGCGACATCAAGACCCCGCCCCTGAAATACGCCGCGGCGAAATTCGACTGGCGCCAGATGCAGCGCTGGGGGATCAGCGAAAGCAATCTCCCGGCAGGGAGCAGCATCCTCTTCAGGCCGCCCAGCGCCTGGGAGAACTATCGCTGGCAGATCATCACGGCCGGCGCGGTGGTAGCGTTTCAGGGCGCGCTCATCATGCTGCTGCTGTTTGAGCAGCGCCGGCGTCATCTGGCAGAAATGGACTCCAGGCAGCGGATGATGGAACTGGCCCACGTCAATCGCTTCTCGACCGCGGGCGAATTGTCCGCATCGATCGCCCACGAAATCAATCAGCCCCTGGGCGCGATCCTGGCCAATGCCGAAACCGCCCAGCTCATATTGCAGTCACCCTCTCCGGACCTTGCCGAACTGAAGGAGATCGTTGGCGATATCCGGCGTGACGATCGAAGGGCCAGCGAAGTCGTGCGGCGCCTGCGCAGCTTCGTTACCAAGGCCCCCTTTCAAACGCAGAAGTTCGATCTGAACGATCTGGTTTCCGAATCGGTCGAGTTCCTGTCGGCGCATGCGCGATCACGCGAGATCACGATGCGATGCGAACTCTCGAGGACGCCGCTCCCCTTCTATGGCGATCCGATCCAGTTGCAGCAGGTCGTATCCAACCTTGTTCTCAATGCGATGGATGCCGTTCGGGATGCACCGCGCGCGCAGCGCGCCGTGACGGTGAGGACAAGTCGACACCGCCGGACGGCCGAGATCCGCGTGGAGGACACCGGCCCGGGCGTCCCGCCGGAACTCGCGTCGAAAATATTCGAGCCGTTCTTCTCGACCAAGGATCACGGCATGGGCATGGGCCTTTCGATCGCCCGCACCATCGTCAAGGCGCACGACGGACAGATCGACGTCGAGAACAACAATGGCGCGGTCTTTCGAATCAGGCTGCCGTTGATCGGCAAGAATGGCGGCGCGTCGGCAGTTGCAGGATCGGTGGAGCAAAGCGGCGCCGATTCCGGGAAATGACTGGAATCGCGAGGCGGTCAATCATTCTGCGCAGCACGTACCGCGGTTCGCCGGGACGACTTCGTGAGCCAAACATCGTCAAATCGAGGACTGCGGGTCCGGCACAGTCGTGAGGCTCAACCGCAGCTTCATTGAACCGGGATAGCATCTTCCGTCAATACTCGAAGATCGATTAGAAGCAGACCACGCTTGCGCGTTAGCTTCTACGCGTCCCAGATCTTCTGCTCGGTCCAGCCCAACTCCGCGAATTCCCCAGCCCGCAACGGCGCCTCCCCCGCCGAGAAAAATTCGTCGAG
>LNFM01002228.1_pt1 | contig 41041 bp, 50 predicted proteins | sample 596031 | NCBI WGS metagenome assembly LNFM01 (sample SAMN04254537, study PRJNA301005) | activated carbon metagenome | isolation source: dual media filters at the Ann Arbor, Michigan drinking water treatment plant | place: USA: Ann Arbor
ACAGACCTGCACAGCCCACGGCTGCGTAGGCGGATACCGCCAGGCACCACTTATGAAGTGAAAGATTCTGTCCAAAGAACCGGAGCCACCTCTGCCTGAACCAAGCCGCGTTCCTCGATTGCATGGTAACGCTTCCACATTTTCTCAGACTTATGACCCACGATCCTCATCGCGGTTGCTGTGTCCACTCCTGCCCGTCGCAAGTTAGTAGATGCGCAATGCCGAAGATCATGGAACCGGAAGTCTGTAATTCCGGCGTCCTTCAAGGTTGTGCAAAAAGATCGGCTGATAGGTTGTATAGGTTTGCCTCTGAATGTGAAGACATGATGTGTTGAGAGTGAACGGACCTTCGTCAGACGTTGAAGGGTCCTTCGTTAATCTGGAGTCATTGGGACTTGGCGAGGTTTCTTGGTCTTCGTATCCTGACTACGAAGCATGATAAAGCCTCTCTTGAGATCAACCCGGTCCCAGGTCAGACCGACAATCTCACCAAATCTCTGGCCCAGCTGATAGGCGAGTAAGAGGACAGGCTTGAGATGTCCCTTTGCGACCTCGTAGAGTTTGCTCCATTCCTCTTCAGTTAATACTCGATCTCTGGCGTTCTGTGGATCAGGAAGTAGCGAAGAAAGATGGGGTCGTTGCTTGACTTTGCACTTGATGTACCCGCCGTATCCGACAGGCCTATAGTCTGAGCTATCGCCTTGAACATCACGAGGGCGGGAGCACTGAGCCGGGAGGTTTCAGCGTGTTTCGGCGCCGATCAGCGCGGCGAGTCGGGAGTGCACGAGCGAGGCGGCCTGGTTGTCCGGCTTGAGCGACGGGAGCAGCAAGGGTCGTCGTTCCTGGTTGAACTGAGACTTCGCCGCCCAGGCGACTTTTGGGCGCACGTAGCCGGTGAATTCTCCGAACGTGACGGTTCCGTTGTGGTAGGTGTCGGCCTCTCCTCGGAGTCCTTTCAAGAGGTAGTAGGTGAAGAGGCCATGGCGGTGCTGGTCGTCTTCCAGCCCCTTCGTTAAATCTTCGCCCCCGATCAGTCCGACCGTATTGCCTCCGCCGAGTTCCCAGCGAGGTGATGCGGTTTTCCCCTTGGCATCGCCGCGTAGTCTGGACATCATGCCGTCGAACAGGAAGAGGACCTGGTTGGCCTTGAGCCTGGCGAAGGCGGACTCAAGATCAGTGAGCGGGTACAGTCGGGCCGAGTCCGCAGCGCTGCCGTCATAAAGAGCGAGCAAGACGTCGCCTGTGGGCGTGACCATTGCCTGTCCCGAAAAATAGACGATCACGACGGCATCTTTGGCCGCATGTTGTGGGAGCCAGCCGAACAATGTTTCGTGGAGATCGGCGCGGAGTGTCTTCTAGTTGTGTAGCAGCCGGACGTTGGATGAGAGGGCACGCCGCCGAGGGACTGAAAATAGGCTGCGACGGTCTCAGCATCCGTCGCGGCGTAGCGGCGGAGCGTGAGCTTGGGATCGTGTTAGGCGCCGACCCCGATGGAGACGAGGTAGGTCTGAGGCCGGTGAAAGTCAGGCACCGGGGCGGGAATTTGGCTCACGTCATCCGTGACGGTCCTGGCCGGCTGAATGGTGAACGAAAGGGTTTGGGATGGTGAGGCGGCTCTTCCCGATTCGGCGATTGTGACCCGGATTGTGACCTGTTGGGCTTGCTTGGTTGGGGGGAGGGTCGCGATGAACTCCAGGGATTTTGTTTGGCCCGGTTGGAGTACCGGGATGGGCAGCGTCGTGGCGGGGAATTGCTCGATGACAGTCGAGGTTCCGGTGAGCGAGGCGGAGGCGTTCTCAGCTACCCTCGTCCCCGCGTTGATAACATCCACTCGCACCCGCACATGCTCGCCTCCTTCAAAAATCAGGTTGCTGTTTTCGTCGAAGAGTGTGGCCTTGAACTGAAGATCCGGCGATGCTGAAGCTGAAGGCGCTCCCATTTTTCCGATCGGGGCCTGGTTCGGCTCTATCAACGCAGCGGGTTCTTGGCCACCGGCCGCTTGCCTGGCATTCAGCGAGACGCGTGTCGCAAAATCGATGACGGTGTCGTGGACGAAGGGGTCGATCAGATAGTTGCAGTTCTTGGAGAGCTGCTCAAGGCGCAACCGTTCATGACGGGCAATTTTGATGTCCGCTTGACGGAGCAACGTCCCTTTTCGATCATAGATGCGAGCAATGGCATTGACTTCTATGTTCGCCGGCGCTCGGTCGTACAGGGCCTCCTTATTGAGGTCGAACGATGAATCGACGAGATCAACGTGAACGACATAATCAGGTGTGGTGGTGCTGGAGCCGTCGTCAACCGTCGTGTTGAACGTTTGGCGAATACCTTCTCGTAGAGCCTCCTGGAGTCGATCGCCCAGGGGTATTTCTTGCAGTTGACCGCAGGAATCGCTGTAGCGAATCGTCAGGTCTTTGATCGATGGGGCAATGTCTAGCTTGGCGCTGGCGGGTAACGGGTCCCCCAGTGGAGGCAATTCCAGAGGTTTGACACAAGCGGCGAGAAGCAACGCGCAGACGATCCCCACCCCCGTGACAAGCCTGGTATGATTGAGTCGTTCCGTGGGAATCACCGCATGACCTATGGCGACCATTTCACTGCGGCCGTCCGCCACCGTACTGGAAACATCGGATGAAAGGCAACCGTCTGGCTGGTAAGACTGGCTATGAGCAGAATGGAAGTCTTTAGGGCGGTGAGAAGGTCTTTGATTAGATCTCTCTCATGACAGACTTTGCTCGTGATAAAAGGACTTTTCCTCTTTGAAGCCCGTTGAAAGAGTAGTGTAAGATGAAGTGTTCGATGTGTGGAGATGCTCGTTCCCAATAGCACTCTCGATGAGAGTCACATCCTGGAGGAATTCAGATATGGTCAATCGGACTCAGCAAGCGACAAACGTGTTTATTAGTGGTGGCTTGGCCCTGTGTGCTCTTGTCGGAAGTGGATGCGTATCACCTGTCTCAGCTGCCGGCGTGCCTCCGGCATGGGCTCAGGGCTTTTCGGAGATCGTGAAAAAGACCACTCCGGCTGTCGTGAATATCGCGGTGACGGGTGGAGGAGAAGGGAGCCGGAGACGCGGGGGAATGCCTCCTAATCCATTCGGGACCCCTCCTCCCCCTGGGGATGAGCCGGGAGGAGGAGAATCGCCGACCCCCCCGCCAGGCCCGCATGGTCCACCCGCGCCGCATGGCCGCCCGGATCAGAGTGCGGGATCCGGAGTCATCTTGGATGCCAACGGGTTCATCGTGACCAATAATCACGTTGTTGAAGGAGCCACTCAGATTACGGTGACCTTGAGCGATCGGCGCGAGTTTTCAGCGAAGGTGGTGGGCACCGATCCAAAGACGGATTTAGCGGTCATCAAGATTGAAGCCAAGGAGCTGCCGTCGCTGAAATGGGCGGAGTATGAAAAACTGCAAGTCGGTGATCTTGTGCTGGCAGTTGGAAGTCCGTTTGGCCTGAGCTCGACCGTCACGCTCGGCATCATCAGCGCCCTGGGGCGTGGGAATGTCGGCATTGCGGACTATGAAGATTTCATTCAGACCGACGCGGCGATCAACCCGGGAAATTCTGGCGGTGCGCTCGTTAACATGAATGGCGATCTGATCGGGATCAATACCGCGATTTTCTCGCGAACCGGCGGATCAGAAGGGATCGGGTTTGCAATTCCCAGCAGCATCGCGCTCGATATCGTAGATAGTCTGCAGAAGACGGGCAAGGTCGTACGCGGATGGATGGGTGTTGCGATTCAGGAAATTACGCCGGCCTTGGCGAAATCGTTCAAACTCCCGGAGCAGAGGAAGGGAGTATTGATCAGCGATGTCAATGAAAATGGCCCCTCCCATGCTGCGGGAGTGAAGCGAGGCGATGTCGTCGTGGCCTTTAACGGCAAGGAGGTGCAGAGTGTCAGTCAGCTGCGCAATCTTGTCGCGCGAACGATGGTTGGAAAAGACGCACAGGTCAAGGTGCTGCGCGAAGGCAAGGAGCAGCTGATCTCGGTGAAGGTTGCCGAACGCCCATCGGATGAACTGCTGGCCAAGAAAGACTCGGCGCCGCCGAAGGACGCGGGCGAAACGATGAAGCTTCCGGACAATGTGCTCGCGTCGTTGCGTGTCCAAACGTTGGATAATGCGTTGATGAGTCAGTTGAACATTTCCTCGAAGATGGCCGGGGTCGTCATCACCTCCGTGGAACCGGGTGGGCCGGGAGAGGCAGCCGGGCTTCAGCGTGGTGATGTCATCCAAGAAGTCAATCACGAGCCGATCAAGACGCTCGGCGATTATCAAAAGTCCTCAGAAAAGATCAAGAAGGACGAACTTGCCGTGTTGTTGGTCAATCGGCAAGGGAACAGCCTGTTTGTCGCGGTTAATCCGAAGTAGAAGCACAGAGGAATCTGTTGATCGGTCGATCTGACGATTGGCGGAAGCCCAATCGTCAGATCGTCGGGTCGACGGATTCCAAAACTTGCGAGGCTCTGTGCTGAATAAGCTGAACCGGTGGCTGCAAGACTCGGTCTTCAAGCCGCTGGAAGACAAGAAGATGCCGGTCATGGAACACCTGGTGGAGTTCCAGGTCCGGCTCACCCGTGCGGTGATCGGTCTGGCGGTCGTGTTCATGGGGACGTTTTTTTATGCCGACACGTTGGTCAAATGGTTGCGGGTTCCGCTCCAGAACATGTTCGTGCCGAGCCAATTAACCTGGGAACCGACCGATTTGCCGACGGTGCCGTTTGTCTTTCTCGCGCCGGCAGAGGCGCTCTGGCAGAACGTCAAGGTAGCGGGATTGTTCGCCGTCGTGCTTGCCATGCCCTATCTCTTGTATGAGATCTGGCGGTTCGTCGTTCCAGGTCTTCACGCGCAGGAGCGGCGGTTTGTCGGGCCGTTTGTCTGTGTGAGCGCGTTGGCGTTCTACGCCGGGGTCGGGTTCTCGTTTTTTTTCATTCTTCCCTTCGCCTTGAATTTTTTGATTTCGTACGGAGTGAACGCGGGATTCGTGCCGCAAATCTCGATCGCCCAGTATGTCGGTTTTGCCCTGTGGTTCTTGACGGTCTTTGGACTGATCTTTGAAGTGCCGCTGGCCATCACCCTCATGGCCAAGTTGGGCTGGGTCGATGCGCCGTTCCTGATTCAGTATTGGAAGTGGGCGTTGTTAGGATCGTTTATCATCGCTGCGATTCTGACGCCCACGCCGGACCCGTTTAATCAGATGCTGATGGCTGGCCCCATGTTTCTTCTTTACTGGGTCGGCATCTTCGGCGCGAAGGTGTTCGGCAAGAAGGCACCTGCTGAAAGTCAGCAAGCAGGTGTTTCGACAGTCGCCATGGCCGGGGTAGGGGCCGGGGGAACTGCTTCGGGCATGTCGATGCCAAAATCTTCGGACGATGACTATGTCGGCGTTCCCGGAGGCCGACACCACTAACGACGAGGGCGAGCGACACTAATGGTCGGAGAAAAGATATCCTATGGCACGTGAACTCAATGTCATCAATACCGGAAGCGGGAATAGCGACGCCTGTACGTATATGTGGGCCTGTGCCATCTGCGACGAAAACGAGCGGTGCCAGAAGGATAAAGAAGGACATAGCCGATGGCTGGTCGCCAAGCGGATGGAGCGCATCGAGCACAAAGTGCTCATCATGAGCAATAAGGGCGGTGTGGGGAAAAGCACCTGCACGACCAACATTGCGGTGAGCCTCGCGCTCAAGGGATGGCATGTCGGAATCTGTGACATGGATATTCATGGTCCCAACATTCCGAAAATGGTCGGTGCGGAAGGTCAGAAGCTCAAGGTCAGCACTTCCGGGGGGATTATTCCCTTCCAAGCCTACAATTTGAAGATCGCCTCGATGTCGTTTTTGTTGCAGAACTCGGATGACCCAATTATCTGGCGCGATGCCTACAAGTACGAGTTCATCAATCAGTTGCTCGGAGGTGTCGATTGGCAGGATTTGAATTTTCTCCTGATCGATCTCCCGCCGGGAACCGGGAACGAGTCGGTCACGACAATTGATCTGCTCGGCACAGTGAGCGGCGCCGTGATTGTCACGACGCCACAAGAAGTGGCGCTGCTTGATTCCCGAAAGTCGGTTACGTTTTGTAAGGATAGCGAGGTGCCGATCGTCGGGATCGTGGAAAACATGAGTGGGCTCGAGTGTCCACATTGTCATACTCAGATCGATGTATTCAGAAAGGGTGGTGGGGAAGCGTCCGCGCTTGATATGGGCGTCCCATTTCTGGGACGGATTCCACTCGATCCCGATGTGGTGACACAGTCAGACGCGGGTGAACCCTTTGCCCTGTTCAACTCTGACTCGCCGACTGCGGAAGCGTACCACCAGATCGCCAATCAGGTCGAAGCCTTTTGTAAAAAAAGTGCCTCGTTGCTGAAAGTGGGGCGGACGACGACAGGATTGCTGAAGGGAGATCGTTAGTGAAAGCTGCGGATCCGATGACCGGATTGACCCAACTCTACGATGCGCAAAAGGTGGTGCTCGATGCTGCGCCGTTGTTGGGTCTTGAAAAAGTCTCGATTCTAGACGCTTTGGGCCGTGTCCTAGGTGAAGACATAGTCTCTGAGCGCGATAATCCACCGTGGGATAACTCAGCCATGGATGGGTTTGCCGTCAGATGGGAAGATATCAAGCAGGAGCACGCCATTCAGACACCAGTCACACTCTCGGTCATTGAAGATGTTCCAGCTGGGACCATGCCGTCCAAGACAGTCGGTTCTGGTCAGGCTATCCGGATCATGACCGGGGCCCCGATCCCCCAAGGGGCGGATACGGTGTTGAAGGTTGAAGATACGGAACAGGGGCCTGATTTGGTCCGCGTGTTTCAGGCGGAGCCCAAAGGGGCTAACATTAGGCCGCAGGGAGAAGACGTCAAGAAAGGGGACTGTATCATCGCCAAAGGGACCAGAATTCGGGCCGGCGAGGTCGGGATGTTGGCGATCCTTGCGAAGTCGTTTGTGTTTGTCCACCAGCGGCCACGGGTGGCGATCCTTTCGACCGGTGATGAGTTGGCTGACTTGGACGAGCGGTTCAGCGAGGAGAAGATCATCAATTCGAACAGCTATGGGATCGCTGCGGCTGTCCAGGAAGCGGGAGGCATTCCGTTCTTACTCGGCATAGCCCGCGATACACCGGCGGCGCTCAAAGAAAAAATTTCCCAGGGGCTGAATGCGGATGTTCTGGTGTTATCCGGCGGCGTCTCGATGGGGGACTATGATTTTACCAAAGCGGTGTTCCGTGAGCTCGGCGCTGAGATGAATTTTTGGAAGCTCGCCATCCGACCTGGGCAGCCGCTGGCCTTCGGGAAGATCCAGGGCAAGCTCGCATTCGGTCTCCCAGGCAACCCAGTTTCCTCGATGGTGACCTTCGAGCAGTTGGTGAGACCCGCGTTACTCAAAATGAGCGGGTGTCGGAGCTATGGGCGTCCGGTGGTTCAAGCCCGATTCCAGGAACGATTTTCCAAGCGTGGCGATCGTCGTCATTTCCTGCGCGGCATACTCACGAGCGAAGACGGTGTGTTCAAGGTTCGAACGACTGGAGCCCAGGGGTCCGGTATTCTCACCTCTATGGTCAAGGCGAATTGTCTCATCGATGTGCCGGTGGACGTTGAGCTGCTCAATCCTGGCGACGAGGTGGCGGTTCAGTTATTGAGCGGTGAGGCATGGCCTGCGAAAACCGAGCATGGGCATACCGAGGCCCATCGGCTCTCCTGCTGCTAGATCAACCGCATGTAACGGTCACACATGTCCATTCCAATTGTTTCGTTTATCGGCCGGTCGAACAGCGGCAAAACAACCTTGATCGAACGCCTCATCCCCGAGTTGGTCAAGGCCGGGTACCGGGTGGCGACGGTGAAACATGCCGGCCACGGGTTTGATCTTGATACGGAAGGGAAGGATAGTTGGCGCCATAAACGTGCCGGCGCCAGTAGTGTCGTGGTGGTCTCGAAGGGGAGCCTTGCCTTGTTTGCCGATGTGTCCGAACAGCTGAAGGTGGAGGAAGTACGGGATCGTTTTGTGGATGCGTCCTACGACCTCATTATCGCCGAAGGGTGGAAAAGCGAAGGGTACCCGAAGATCATCATCGTTCGTGATCAGCTCGGTGAAATTTCCTACTCTCTCGACGGTCTTCTGGCGGTGGTCTCCGACAAGCCGATTACCCTGCCTGTGCCGGTAATTCATCTGGACGATGTGGCCGGGGTCGCCGCCCTTTTGATCAAGCAGTTCCCTCGTAGACGACGGGAGCATGAGCTGGAAGCCTAAGGCCACGCTGCTGCTGACGCTTGTCATCGGAGCGATGGCTCTGGTTGGAACTGCGATACCGCTTACCGATCATCCGACGTTCTGTGCCGGATGCCACACGATCGCCCCTGCGTATGAGAGCTGGGCCAAGTCTTCCCATAAGGACGTCACCTGTGTCGCCTGTCATGTGAGGCCTGGTGTGCAAGGCTGGCTGTCCGATAAGGTCGTGGCGGGAGTCAGGGATACAGCCATCTACGTCTTTGGAACGCCGACCGACGCGCACAGTCTCAAGGCCAAGGTGGATTCCGGAGTCTGTCTCAGTTGCCATCGGCATATCCTTCGTGTGTCCGAGACGGCGCCGCGAGATCTTCCATCACCAGTGAACGAGGTGGGGTTGGTCATGAATCATCGTCAACATATGGAGGCGTTCAGCGTCCGTGGACAGGATGAAGGTTGTACGACCTGTCATTCTGGGGTGGTGCACGATGCCCCCATCAAGGGGTATCCCATTGTCATTCCACGCGGACATGTCTCGGCCGACAGCCAGCCGTGGCACCCGACTCATCCGGAGGGCTCCTATCTTCGCGAGAGGGCACTCAGTGACTGTTTCCGCTGCCATGATGGGAAGGTGCAGTATGGCGGGAAAGTGTTGGACCGAAAATGCGAGACCTGTCATATCCCGGAGAAGATCACCGGGACCTTGTTGTTCAATTGATCGACTGAATCCGCCCACGTGATGGCTATCCCAGTACTGAAAGCCTCAGCTCTGACCAAGCGGTTCGGCGACTTTGTGGCGGTCAATGAGGTATCCTTTGAGATCAGGCCGGGGGAAATCCTCGGACTCTTGGGCCCGAACGGAGCCGGGAAGACCACCACCATTCAGATGCTCTTGGGACTCGTGACCCCGACGGCTGGTTCTATTCACATGTTCGGGCTGGATCTCTCGACTCATCGCGAAGAGATTCTGCAGCAGGTCAACTTTTCGTCCACCTACATCTCCATGCCTCAGGCGCTCACGGTAGAAGAAAATTTATGCGTTGTAGCGCGTCTTTATGGGATTTCAGATAGGGCGCGGCGCGTCAACGACATCATCAAAAAACTGGAGATGGAAGAGTTTCGCAGCAAGATTACCCGCAAGCTGTCGTCAGGGCAGATGACGAGACTGACATTGGCGAAGGCGTTCCTGACAGAACCGCGCATTCTGTTTCTTGACGAGCCGACGGCGAGTTTGGACCCCGATATCGCCGACAAGATCAGGTCGTTGCTGAAAGAAGAACAGCGAGCATCCGGACTGAGCATCCTCTATACGTCTCATAACATGCGCGAGATGGAGGAAATGTCGGATCGCATTATTTTTCTTCAGCGTGGACGCATTGTGGCGGAGGGAACGGCGCGGGAAATTATCGATCGATTTGGAAAAGCAGATTTGGAGGAGGTTTTCTTGAAGTTTGCACGAGAGCAGCGGCAGGCATCATGACAGATGTAGTAGCCAATAGTGTTGCCGGATTCATGACTGGAGGGCTTGTCCTCAGCGCGGCCTGGGGTCTCTTTTGGCTGGCGATCAGCCTGGTCGGACTGAGTCGCGGCACGTGTGGTTGGCGCGTGGTGTTCATGAGTGTGCTGGGAGGATGTGTGCCGCTTGCCTTGGCGACTGCTCTTGTGTGGTGGATGGGTGGCCTTGAGCGCATGACGTCCGTGTTCGTAATGGGACTCCTGGGGATGCCAACGGTGTTGGCTGGCCTTGGGCTAAGGCGGATGCCAGACGGACAACGGGCGGGGACGCACCTGGCTGCGGGAGTCCGGCATCTCATGGAGAACCTCCTCGGTATGCATCAGGGATGCGGTGGCTGTCACGACGGACATGACCAGAAGACGTGCCGATGAAACTGCACCGCATCACGGCCTTGCTCGTCCGGCATCTATACCTCTATCGACGCAGTTTGCCCCGTATTATGGAAATCTTTTACTGGCCCTTCCTGGATCTCGTGATCTGGGGGTTTATCACGCTCTACCTCGCTCGATACCAAAGCCAGGTTCCAGGATTCGTGACCTTTTTTTTGGGCGCATTGATTCTCTGGGACATGTTGTTCCGATCGCAACAGGGGATCACGATTGCCTTTCTCGAAGAGCTCTGGGCGCGTAACTTGATGAACCTGTTTGCCAGCCCGCTGAAACCGAGCGAGTTTCTGACCGCCACGATGGCCATGAGCGTGATGAAAGTGACGGTCGTGTCGATTGTCATGGCGGGTAGTGCTCTTCTTTTTTATTCGTACAACATCCTGATCGTCGGGGTATGGCTCATGCCGTTCGTGCTCAATCTGGTCATTACCGGTTGGATTATCGGCGTGTTTACGACCTCACTGATCATGAGGTTCGGACAAGAAGCCGAAGTACTGGCCTGGAGCATGGTGTTTCTTTTCCAGCCAATCTCCTGTGTCTTCTATCCAATGGAGGTATTGCCCACATGGCTGCAGATGATTGCATGGGTAAATCCAGCCGCACATATCTTTGAGGGCATGCGGACCGTCTTGAGTGGAGGGGCCTCGCCTCTTGGGAATCTTGCCTGGGCAGTGTGTCTGAACGGGGCGTTCCTTGTCGTCGTCGTCGCATGGTTCTATAGGACGGTCGCCTATTGTAAGGAGCACGGGCTCTTGGTTCGAGTCGGGGAGTGATGTTGTAATCCAGAGGGTTGTGTGCTAGGGTACGACAGGCTCATGTCGCCCTGGGTCTCGGCGATACCGAGTGTTCATCACAGGAGACCCACAATGCCGATGTTGCCTTGTCCGGGAATCTTGTCGGAAGTCAGACCTAAGTCGCTGCATCGATCGCGTCTTCGGCCCGCTCCTTCCCCGTTCCTCGTGTTCAAGACAATGTCATTATCTTAAAGGAGGAACCCCGATGGGTTCGAAGATTTATGTCGGTGGGTTGCCCTATTCGGCGACCGAGCAGCAATTGAGTGACTTATTCGCGGCCCATGGCGCAGTCGCCTCGGCGCGGATCATTACGGATAAGTTCACTGGCCAATCCCGTGGGTTCGGCTTTGTGGAGATGTCCTCAGACGCTGAAGCCCAAGCTGCTATCACGGCTCTCAACGGGTCAGAGATGGGTGGTCGGACTTTAACAGTCAATGAAGCACGTCCGCAGGAACCGCGCACTGGCGGCGGTGGTGGGGGACGTGGTGGATTCGGTGGAGGCGGTGGTCGGAGCGGTAGTGGTGGTGGAAAACGCGATCGCTGGTAATCCAACAGCATAGAACTCAGGATGGAATGGGGGTGCCGCAGAATGTGGCACCCCCTTCTTTTTTTATGAACTGAACAGGCGGATAATGAGGTGAAGTAGAGAGAAGGGGTACTTCATCACTGGGAGTGCGACCAAGTATGAACATGGCCCAATCAACAATTGCACTAGCGGATCTGTCGGCAGTTTCCTTGCAGAGAAGTCCGGTGCTTGTTGTGGAAAACTTTTGGTCGCCAGACGAGCGCAAGTTCTTCCGGGAAAAGATGAAGCAGGCGTCCTGGAAAAGCCTTTCCGACCTGCCGCATGTTCAGGAAGACTTTCCGAATTCCGGCAACTGGGCCAAAGCTGAAATCGGCCCAGAGGAAGGGCAGCGATTTCTGTCGCGGCTACAGATTCCCTGTATTCAAGATCACATCGAGTCGTTCCCGAATATCATCGGGCGTCATGTAGGATTTAATTACTATTCCTATTCCGCCGGAGACTGTCTGTTGACGCATGACGACACGGATCAGGGTCGGCTCGTAGAAGGCCGTCGAGCGCCAAAGCGCCGGATCGCTGTCGTCACCTACGTTCATGAGGAATGGCAGCCCGATTGGGGAGGGGAATTGATCATCTATGAGCGACGAGTAGATCGTGCCGAGGGGCCTATCAATCTTATGCCGACACACTGTATCGAACCTCGCCCTGGATCGCTGGTCATGTTTACTGTTCCTCGATTCCATCGAGTTTGCCGGGTGGACCCTACAGCTGGTGAGCACCGAAGGTTATCGATTGCCGGATGGTTCATGACAGAGCATCCCTAGAATACAAGAAGACCAAGGGCAATCCGTGATGGGGCAAGACACCGACCGCTCTCGGTGAACCATCGCCTCACCTACCACCTTTTTAGGCGCTTAACCAAACCAGTCGGTATCGTTGGCTGCACGTGGCCTGTCTTCTACTCCAAGGGTTGGCGCTGGTTGTGCGAGTACGTTGTGCACGAGGGCGAGCAGGCGATCGCGTTCCAACGGCTTTTCCAAAAACGGGAGTGTTCCCCGCTTGATCCCGTGGCAGGCAAGTTCCTTATCAGGATTCCCTGACATCAGAATAATTCGGAGGCCGCTCCGGATTAGGGTTGCGCGAAGGGCCAGTTCATGACCGTTGACGTGAGGAAATTGATTGGAGGTCGAGGCCAGTTGAAACCCTGGCGGGGGTAACACAAGATCTGTGAGGAGGAGATCAATCGGACCGTCATGGTGGGTACAAATCTTGAGCGCCTCAGAGCTGCCGTTGGCCTCGAGTACCGTAAGTCCCGCTCCTTCCAACAGTGTTTTGCAGAGTGTGACGATCGACGATTCGTCGTCGACAACCAAGATGGTCGCCGAAATGCGTGATAATGTGCTACTTCGTTGATCTTCCATACGTTTTCTGTCCCATCATAGTGCCGAGCACGGCATACGGCGAGGAAAACTCCATTTTCTGCACATACTCTACCGTAAGGTCAGAACGGAGGTGTTGGAGAAGCTGGCTCCCATCCTCCCCCCAGCGCCTTGAACAGGCTGACCATCTCGGTGAGACGGGCCCGTTCGGTAAGGACCAGTTGGGTTTCAGCCGTCAAGACTGTTCGTTGCGCATCCAGCACATCCAAGTAATTGACCACGCCTTTGCGGTAGCGTACCTGAGCCAATCGCACGACCTCCTGTGCTGCGGTCAGTTGTGCTCGTTGATGCGTAAGTTGCTCGCTTCGTGCGTGTACGGAAACCAGCAAGTCCGCCACTTCTCGGAAGGCCAGTAAAATGGTCTGCCGATAACTCTCCAGCATCTGCTGGTATTGGGACTCGGCCTGATCGAGGCGAGCCATGTTGGTTCCCCCTTGGAAGATGGGCAAGGTGACTGATGGGCCAATACTGTAGTTGAAGCTGTTGCCGGTAAACCACTTGGCAAAGTCAGCGCTCTGAAGCCCGCCTTGCCCAGTAATCATGAGAGTCGGGAAGAAATAGGCGCGGGCTTGACCGATGCGGGCATTGGAGGCCACGAGTGTCGCTTCTGCCTGGAGAATATCCGGGCGCCGCTCAAGAAGCTCAGAGGGGAGTCCCACGGGAATATCCGGTTGTGCGATGACGGCACGAAGAGGTTTCTGAGCAAGGTCGAGCGATCCAGGGGCCATGCCAGTCAAGACTTCAAGTCGGTGAGATTCGATGGCACGTAACCTTGCCAGATCCGGAATAAGACCTGCTGCTTCCGCGATGAGTACCTCTGTCCGCTTGACGTCCAATTCGGAAGCTAATCCGACCGCTGCGCGCTTCTGGATGATCTCGAGGGATTCTTGGCGGACGGCAAGGGTACGCGAGGCGATATCAAGCTGCTCATCCAGCTCTCTGATACGGAAATACGATTGTCCTACATCACTAATGAGTGAGAGGGCAATGGCGCGGGCGTCTTCTTCGATGGCTTTGGTCTCGGCTTGCGCGGCCTCTCGGCCTCGTCTAATACGACCCCAGAAGTCGATTTCCCAGCGCAGGTCCATCGCACCGTTCCAGAGGTCGAAGGTGGTTCCTGGCGTCGCGAATATCGAGGGACCTGGCCTCTGGCCAGTCGCCAACCCCAACCCTGCCAAGCTGTTCTTGGATACCGCGATGTTGGTGTAGGCACTGGAGAGGTTCACTTGAGGGAGAACGCCTGCGGTAGCAGACATCACAGAGGCGCGGCCCTCTAAGATTCGAGCGACCGCGCGTTTCCTATCATGATTGTGTTGTAAGGCTCGTTCGATCAACTCCGAGAGTTCGTCATTCTGAAACGTCTTCCACCAAGCAGCTTCTGGCCCGCGATCGGATGACACTGTGGCGGCGATGGGCGCGAGTTGGGACCAGCTGTCCGGTACCTCGGTCTGGGGGCGCTGGTAATTGTGTGCCTTGCACACAGGCATGTTGGGCCAATGCCATCACGATAACTCCAAGAATAGGAGTGGTGCGGCTCACGATGGCCGCTCCGTGGGGGTAGTTGGAGAAGATGGTGTTCTACCAGTAGTGCGTGATGGTTTCCGTTCAATGAACACATCGACTTGTTGACCTGCGTACACAGGGAACGACGGACGATTGAATCGATAGATAATTCGCAGAACCCTCGTGTCGACTCGCTCGATGTTTTCTCCTGTCAACGACTTCTTTGGGATGACATAGGGTTCAATGCGGACGAAGGTCAGTGGAATTTTCTCGCTTCCTAAAGACTTGATCGAGGCCACAGCGGGCGCTTGCGGAATGACGAGTGGGGCATTCACTTCATCGACATCTGCACGGATTTGCAGTTGCTCTGTCTCACCCAACAGCATCAGCGGCTCACTTGATCCGAGGGTCGCGTATTCGCCGGCTCTAACGTTGACTTGCAAGATAATTCCGCTTCGTGGCGCACGCACAGTCAGGCGTTCGAGCAGGATGGTGACCTCATCTCGCTGAGCCTTGGCCTGTTTGTGACTCGCGTGAAGCCGCTGGTCGCCACGTTTGGCCATCTCAAGTGCGTACCAGGTGCGTTTGAGATCATCCTCGCTCACGGCTCGCTCATCGTGGACCGATTGGAGGCGCTGCAATTGGGTTTCAAGATCACCAATCTTGTATTTCTGCTCATCGATCTGCGCCTGGAGAGGGGCAATGGCGGCTTCACGGGTCAAGTATTGTGCGCGTAGCTCTCGATCGTCCAGCTGGAACAGCGGAGTCTGTTCTGTGACCTGGTCGCCCACTTTCACAAATACCTTGGTAATCAATCCAGCGACCGCGGGGGCAATGCGGACGTTTTCGTTCACCGCTTCAATGATGCCGGACGCGGCAACGACTTGTTCGTACGGCGAACGTGGTGGCTCTGAGATGGGAGTCGGCATCGATTCCTTCTTATTCGCGCCTATTAAGACCCAGGCGGCAAACCCCACCCCGGCTACAGCCAGCCAGACGCTCACTCGTTTGAAGACGATCATGCGGTTCCTTCCTGCTGAATACGTTCAATGTTTGTAATTCGCCCATCCGTCAGACTGGCCATCCGGTCGCCAAAGTGGAAGATGCGGCTATCGTGTGTGACCACGATGACGCAGCGATCCGGCGATCGCCCCACTTCGCGCAGGAGCTCCATGATTTTCTGCCCGTTCGGTCCGTCTAAGGCTGCCGTCGGTTCATCGCAGATGAGCAGGCGTGGTTCATTGACCAGGGCCCTGGCAATCGCGACACGCTGCTGCTGACCACCGGAGAGATTCTTGGGGAGAAATTCTGTGCGATCAGGGAGACCGACACGGTTCAGCATGCCCCGTGCTCGCCGCAATGCTTCCGACCGTCCAATGTTCTGAATCAAGAGCGGCACCGCGACGTTCTCAGCTGCAGTCAGTGCCGGAAGAAGATTGAATTGCTGATAAATAAACCCCATCGTTTGGCCACGGAACCGAGTACGTTTGTTGGCTGGCAACGCACTCAGTGGGACACCGAGCACGTCAATATTGCCTTCATTGATGTCAAGAATACCGGCGATCGCCGACAGCAGTGTCGTCTTCCCACCCCCTGACTCGCCGACGAGCAACAGCAACTCACCCAGATAAATATCGAGGTCGATGCCTTTTAGCACCGTGATCTGTGTGTCGCCCGTGCCAAACGACTTGACGATACCTCGAGCACGCACGGCTGCTGGTTGTGAGTCGTCGTTCATATCCCTTACCGAAAGACGATCGCCGGTTCTAGCCGTGCGAGTTTGATAATGCTGACTGATGCGGACACAAGGCAGATCGCGAGTAATGCGACGAGGACCAGGAGTAGTAGTTGCCAGGTCTCAGCAAACGGCAAGTTGCCACCTTGTGCCGTTAAGAATCCAAAGACCGTCGCAAGCCCGATGCCGACACCATAGCCGGTGAGTCCAACGGTGAAGGCCTGGAGCAGAATCATGCGTGCCAGAGTGAAGCTTGAGGCTCCCATAGCCTTCAGCGCGCCAAACTGTCTAAGGTTTTCGATGGTGAACAGATAGAAAGTTTGTCCTGCAATGGCCATTCCAACGATGAATCCGAGCAGAATTGTCGTGCCGAAGTTGATACCAATCCCAGTGTTTACGAGGACCCACATGTATGTCTTGAACCCGAAGTCTTCCTGGGTGAATGCGCCTAGGCCTGTCTGTGTGCGGATGCGTTGAACTACGTCTTCAACTGGAACACCGTCCTTGTGTTTTGCCAGGACGTAGGACAGTATTCGGCGTTCACGCGGCACATAGCGCATCGCACCTTCGTAGGTCGTGTACACCACAGGGATATTGGTGAAACTTTTTTGAGTTTTCGCAATAGCCACGACGCGGGCCAGTTTGTCGTTCAATTCAAAGATGGTGCCGACCCTAACGACGGTCGGGCCTCCCATTCGTTCCACGGCCCATTGGTCCAACACGACAGCGTCAGGTTGCAAGATATCTTCGAACCGGCCTTCTTGAACTTCAGCGGGACGTCCGATCAGTGTCGCCGATTCGAGTCCGGTTAACGTGATCTGATGATACTCTCCGGTGGCCAGGCGGGCTCGGAGGAGTCCTTTGTACAGGGGCACGGCCCATTCCACACCGTCCAGGCTTCTGACCCGATCCACCGCTGTGTCGGCCAGCGGCTTCACCTCGTCCACTTGTGCAATACCCGGATCCGTGACCCAGATGGGAACATTGAGATTGGTGATGCTGGCTTGAGACCACATCATGAGACCCCAGAAAATAGAGCCCTGCTGCACGATTAGCATGACCGCAAAGGTCAACCCACAGAGCAGCATGAGGTATTTGGCGCGATCACCGAACAGCATTTTGAGCGCGACATAATTCACGGTGCGGTCTCCGACTGGCGACAGTGAAGCTGAGGGAATCGTACCTGATCATACTGATGAAAAAATAGGTACCGATCTTGGCTCAGGGAAGCCATGCTCCACATGCGTGACCCAGTTCCCGATCGAGTTCATGCACATCGATAAAGGAAACGGGTGTGAGGACGATCTAGGGGAGGCTGCAGAACAACAGTGCGCATACGTTGAGGCAGCCGCATGGGAGATGGAGATAAGGAGAGGCAAAGTGGTGAGGATTGAGCAGCTACTCCTGGCTCCTTCGGTTTTTGAGTACGTCAAGCCTGGTCTTGTCGAGACTGATGTGCAGTGATTTTTCCTGGGTGACGATGACCGCGCCTAGAGCCTGACCCTTCGCCTTCTTGACCCATTTACGCCGTGTATAGATGACCTCGCCTTTCCCACTCTTCTTCAAATCACTATAGATCAGTGCCAAGGTTGCGGCGTCGCGGAGAGTTTCAGGGGGAGGATCGGTTCCTTTCTCCAGCCTCACGACGACATGCGACCCAGGCGCTCCACGAGCGTGCAGCCAGAGATCCTCACTCTTGGCCAGACCGAACGTCAGCTCATCATTCTCGCGGGCATTGCGTCCAACAAAGATCGGCAATCCATCAGTCGAGGTAAATCGACGGAACGGTCCGCGCTGCTGATCATTGGCTGATGATCGCTGCCCCGATTTTGAGCGAGGCTGAGTCTTGGCATGCCCCGGAGCAGGGGGCGTGGCTGGCGGGGTCCAGATGCCCTGTTCGATGTCTTGCAGTTCTTGCTGGAGCCTCTTCACCTCCTGTTCAGCCCGTTCACTGCGCGGGATAAGCTCCCGTTCGGCCGTCAGGTATTTGCGATGTTTGCGGAAGTACTCGTCCATGTTGCTGTGCGCAGATTTCATTGGGTCGAGTGGAATCGTGACTTCCGGGAGGCATTCGTCGAAATAGTCCGTGACAGTGATGCGATCGATTCCTTTTGTGATCGAACTCAAATTGGCTTTGAGCAATTCTCCATAGCGGGCATAGCCTCGGTAGGTGAGGGCCTTGGCCAAGTCTCCACGCCAGGCTTCGATCAACCGCAGTTCTTTCTTGAGGGTTTTCTTCAAGAACCGGAACCGTGCTATTTTGGCATGGTCGACGGCGACGTGACCTTCCTGAGTTTCATAGAACGCCTCGATCGCTTCCGAAACCGGGAATGGATGGTCTGCCACTCCCGTGAAACGAGCCTGCGTTTCGCAAAATGGCGGCGCGGCCGTTCGAACAGGTGATGCATAGGGCTGGCCAACACGATCACGCTGGTGCGCCAAATCGCGGAGCACATGCCGTTCAACGTTGAGTACTAGGAGATTGGCTTTCTTGCCGGTCAATTCACAGACAATTGTGCGGGGGCCTTCCTTGCTGGTGATCTGCAGTTCAACGATTCGGTCATTCCCAATCTGACGGATCTCGTCGAGCCTGGCTCCTTGGATGTGGGCTCGGAGGAACTGGCAGAAGGGGGGAGGTGTCGGAGGGTTGAGGTGGGGACGGGTGGTGAGGTGGAGCCGTGAGATGTCTGGTTCGCAGGAGAGTAGGAGTCGATGCGTCTGGCCTGGCACACGAATGTCGAGTACGATCGTCCGGGGCCTGGGCTGCTGAATCTTCTGTATCCAGCCGTTCCGGAGTACCGGAGTCATCTCAGCCAGAACCAGCGCCAGATCGGAAGCGGTGAGCATCATGAAAGCATTCCAATTCCAGTGTCGACCTACGTCAATGGGATCTTATTCTAGGACAGTAGTGGGTTGTCACTGTACGATTCGCCTTAAAAACACGCAAGAGTCTGAAACGAAACATTCGGCAGCTGTCGCTGCCTAGTGATGACGCGAGGTGTTGGTGAAAAGCAGTCGATCATAGTCAGGAGGACTGGCTGGCGTCCAGCTTGCGCTCACTCTCCCGCTACGCTAGAGTTCCTCCAGAGCTCTTGTGTGCTCGTTCCACCATGCTCCTTCTTGATTCACGACGGCTTACGCAATTACGGGATGAATTTCGCCTCTCAATGCGGCGGCTGTTTGTCGACCTGTGTCGAGAAATGCATGCCCACCACGCTGATCTGGCCAGAGAATTCGGGCTTCCGACCGGTCTCTTTGACAGCCTCCATTCCAGCCTCAAGCCGAAGGCCTATTCCAACTGGAAAGTTGTCGGATGGATCGAGACGCTGAATGACCTCGTGTATCTCTTGGATGTACTTCGTCAGCTACAGAGTGAACAGGATCGGCCCGAGTTTGCAGCTCAATTGTTGAACGAGTGTCAGGAGAAGTTTTTTGAGCATGGCTACCTGGATGACCTCTTTCCCACGGGCCAACCTCAAGCGCGTGGATTGGAGAAGCGCCTGTTCGCGCTGTGCCAGAGATTGGCACAGGAATTGACCCGGGAGGCCCTCTGGCTCGATCCGGGTGTGGCGGTGAAGTGGCTTCGTCAGCGGAAGATGAAGCGGTGGGATGTGCCAGGAATGCTCTCTGACAATTTCGAGCGCAGCGAAATTGCAGGAACCGTCTCCGTTGATATCTCGGGAGCCTGGTGTCAGGCGCCCAAAGAAGTGCCACGAGTGTTACGCCAATCGGAAGGACGTGTCTTGTTTCGAGTGGAGTCCACCGGCATCACGTTGAAGGCCGGTAAGGTTGTGTCACCAATCTGGTCGGATGGGGGAGGAGTAGGCCGCTGGCAGTGGGCGTACCATCCACCAATCGTTGCACCCCATAGCGGCGACGATTCCATCACCGTTGGGCCGACTCTTGTCTATGGGAAGAATCGCCAGCCAAGAACAGTGAAGCCTACGGAGAAGCGACAGATTGTACGGATTACCCGTGCGTGGCAGACTATCCAGCTGGCTTGGCCGGAGGGACATGCTCTCCTAGCCTTACTCACTTCTCGCATTATTCCGCTTCAGGCCAAGGGCGTGGTCAGTTTTAGTTATCGGCATCGCCCGGGGTTGTCATTCATCAACTGTTTTGATCGGGGCAAACTTGATCTGATTGATGACCTGATCCATGAGAACAGCCATCACCATTTGAATCTCCTGTTGCGAAAACATGTCATGTACCGTGGGGACCATAACCAGCAGATCTTTTACTCGCCGTGGCGACGGAGCCTACGTCCACTGCGGGGCATTCTTCATGCCACGTTCACGTTCACTATGGGTGCCCTCTTATTCCAACGGCTTTCGTCCTGGGATTCGGGGCGGGGCGGGGCGGCGAGATGGAAACAGGTCGGTCTGACAGAGCGAGACTTGCAACGGGCTCGATTTCGCTGTCTAGAAGAAGTCGCCTCTGTCCGGTACTCGCTTCAAGATCTTCACTATGCCGATCACCATCTCGGGTGGCTCACCGGTTCAGGCCGGCGCATGGTCGGGCAGCTAGCTGAGGCGATTGAGCAAGTCGAACGTGAGAGTGAGCGATTTAAGCGAGAAGTGTCTCGCTCGACGTTTGGCTCGACCCTGCGGAAGCACGTCGACGCACTCCACCAAGCCCGCCAAACCTATGGGCCGATGCAGCTGAATCGAGCCTAATTCATCTTCATTTTATCTTCTGTTCTTTTCCTGGAAAAGAGAAGCAGACAATGGCGCCATCCCACATTGGCGAGTGGACCTGCCGGATCATCCCATCAATCAGCTTCCACTTGCGGAATCTATGGCTCGGAGAGTTGAGCGAAGCTTGACGATCGAACATTCTATATTCCTTGACGATCGGTCCGTACGATGTAGACTCGACGGTAAGAGGTGAGGACGATGCGTAAAATCAAGGTCACGCATGATGTGAAAGCTGTTCTTGTGATGTGGTGGTGTCTCGTGACGATCGGTTCCGGTCTGATGGCCGTGGAAGAAACGGCTGCCATTGAGAATGCCAAGGCCATCAAGGTTGAGAAACTGCTGACGCTGATTCGAGTCTCGGAGCTCGAGGCGGAATATGACGCGCTGACCCAGAAATATGTTAGCGAATACGAGCAACAAATAAGAAAGTCTATCGGGAGCACCTATTCCAATCTGACAGGTGAAAAAAAGAAGGAAATCGAACGGCTTCTCGACGCATTCTTGCAGGACATCAGAAAATCAATCGGGCAGGTTGAGTCCCTCCACGACCATTTGAAGCAAGCCTATTCGAGAAGTTTCGGTGAAGACGAACTGGATCGTCTCATTGCGCACTATTCCTCCCCTGTAGGTGAAAAAGATGCAGGCATGAAGAAGAGTGCAGCCATCGAATACAACAAGATGTGGACGGAGCAATTCATGAATCAATACAAGGCCCGAGTCGAGAAACTGTTTCAGGTCGTCGCCGTGGTTGCAAAAGGTAAGGGGAAGCAGGGAGCTTAGCAGCAACGCTTGAGCCCGTAGAGTTTCATCCCATTACGGTTCCACTGTCACATTCACAAACACCGGCAAGCTGTCAGCTCCCTTTCGATCCGTCACGCGTAACTTGAAGCGGTATGTTCGCGGTTCTGAGACGGATGGGGCGAGGAAGGACGCCTCTGAGTTATTGGCGTCGAGCAACGGGACTTTGCTGCCGCGCACTTGGCTCCAACTATAATAGAGAGCTTCGCCCTCCGGATCTCGACTCTTTAGTCCATTCAACTTCACTCTAGTACCGGCCTTGGCGGCTTTGCTCACTCCGGCGTCAGCGACCGGTGGCTCATTCGGCTCATCGTTCACATTGACGTCCATATCCAGCGAGGCTTGTTTGCCACGATTTGTGACGGTGATAGTGGTTTTGCCGTTGCCGACGATCTGTAAGAGGCCACCTGGCAGGACTTTAATGACTTTTGGACTTGAAGACTCATAGTTTGTCCCGCTGGCTGGAGTGCTGATGCGCCGGGTGATGTCGTCGGCAAAGTCGGCAACGACCGGCAGTTCAAAAATCTTGCCCATTGAATCCACATGACCGAAGGCAGCGGACTGTCCCGCCCGACCTAGCTGCAGGGGCTTATCCGTCTCAAAATCGATCGTGGTCAGGGCGGCAGAAGGTTCCACCTTCACGATCACTTCATCAAAGACGGCTCTGGTCCCTAATCGTCCACGGGAGATTTCGGCCACCGCCAGAAGACGCATCGGCCCAATGCCGTCTTGGGGCACTTTCAGCGGGCCGCCGAAGGCAGGTTCCTGGTCGGCTGAGCCTACCATCGCGACCGGCGCCACGATGGAGCCTATGGCGGTTGAGTCATCCTGTTCGACCAGCACCTCGTCTTGTTCGCCGTACCAATAGTAGCGGACCTTCACGATACCGGTGTCCTTCCCAGGATCCACGCGCGCGATCACGGTGCTTCCCGCAGTCAGTGTGGACCCTGCTGCCGGGGTGTTGATGGTGAAGGCAAACGACTGCTCAGTCGACAAACTGAGGACAAGTGTGAAAGTTAGAAAGGTCGCCAGTAGGGACGAGAAGGGGCAGTTGTCACACATAGCCCTTTCCATTTTGAACGTGCTCCTGCTCACGTTCACCTGGTCAGGTGATAGGGAACGTCGATAAGAATCACTCGATCTTTGAAGAGCAGTGCCGCTTTCAGCATCAGAGCCCGCTGATTGTGCAAGATGTTCTGCCACCACCTCGCCGGAAGAATTTCGGGGATCACGACGGTAATCCAGGCATCCGGGTCCTTCTCGAGCACTTCTTCAACGTAGTCCAATAACGATCCTAGGACTGAGCGGTAAGGCGAGGAGAGGGCAATCAAATTGACGCCACCTCCCCATTGAGCCCACTGGATTTTGACTTTGGCACTTTCTGCTGGGTCGACGTCAACGAACACGGCGCGAATTTCACCAGGCCGGCTTCTCGCATAGTCCAACCCACGGATAACAGCGCGATTCAAGCCGCTGATCGGAATGATCACGATATTGCGCCGAGGCAAGGGAGGGCGTTCACCTCGACGGTCCAGTGCGATCTGTTCAGAGACGGCCTTATAGTGCGAGCGAATCCCCTGGAACATGAGGAGGAGGACTGTGATGAGCAGGAAAACAATCCAGGCACCCTGCATGAACTTGGTGCTGGCGATGATAACTGTTGCGATGCCGGTGGTTACGGCGCCGACCCCATTGACAATCAGTTTTGTCTGCCAATGCGTCCCCTTCTTGACAAGCCATTGCTTCACCATGCCGGCTTGAGAGAGCGTAAACGACAGGAACACGCCGATGGCATACAACGGAATCAGTGAGTGCGTATCTCCTTCGAACACGACGAGTAAGAGGCAGGCGAAGAACCCTAGGATGATGATGCCGTTCGAAAAAACCAGTCGATCGCCGAACGTGGCCATCTGATGGGGCATGAATCCATCGCGGGCCAGGATCGATGCCAGGTGTGGAAATCCAGCGAAAGCGCTGTTGGCTGCCAACACCAACAAGGCCATGGTGCCGATCTGTATGGCGTAGTAGATAGGGCCGGTGCCGAACGTCAAGCGAGCCAGCTGGGAAACGACGGTTTCATCCACCTTGGCCAGGATGCCATAGTGAAAGGCCATCCAGCTGATGCCCATGAACAGCGAAGCCAGGATGGTCGACATCCAGATCATGGTGGTGGCGGCATTTTTGGACTCTGGTGGGCGAAAGGCTTTGACCCCGTTTGAGATGACCTCCATGCCGGTGACTGCCGAGCAGCCCGCCGCAAAAGCGCGGAGCACTAAGAACAGCGTAAGTGTTTCTGCCTCGACGGGGCTTGTCGTGAGAGGGGGGGCTCCAGAGTTGGATAAAGATCGAACTGTTCCCACAACGACAAGAATGCCCAGTGCTCCGATGGCGAAATAGGTTGGAATGGCGAAAAACTTGCCAGATTCTCGAACTCCACGGAGATTCATGACGATCATGAACAAAATAGCGACCAGTCCCAGGGCTTCTCGGTGGATAAACAGACTTGGGATCGCTGAAGTAAGAGCGGCGATACCGGCCGCAACGCTGACGGCCACCGTCAAGACGTAGTCGATCATCAACGCCGCAGCCGCCACCAGAGCGGGCCGATCACCAAGGTTGGATCGTGCGACGACATAGGCACCGCCTCCTTCTGGATACTCGTAGATGATCTGGCGATAGGAGATGGTCAGGACCAACACGAGGAACAGAATCGCTAGACTGACGGGGATCGACCAGGTGACTGCAGCAGCTCCGGCGAGTATGAGCACCAGCAAAATCTCCTCCGTTGCATAGGCGACGGAGGAAATCGCGTTCGATGAGAAGATGGCAAGGGCGATCGTTTTAGAAAGCCGTTCATGCCTTGCCTGGGCGGTCTTCAGCGGATCGCCGACGAGCCAACGTTTCACAATCATGGTGTGATTATCGCACAAACTTCCTAGAGGGTGAATGCTCAGATGCTCTCGACTATGGGTCGAAAGACTCATGGCCGAGCAATTATATTTGAGATGACCACGCCAGTGCTCGCGAAATCGTTCCTCTGTTGGGGAAAGCCCTACGAGACAAGAAATGAAGCGGTTTGGCTAAGGCAGCCAGCGTGACGACCGCGTGTATTGGAACACAAATAATAGGTGCCGGATATCTCCTCTTCATGCACTCATGCTGCTCGTCTGAAAAAGAAATATAGCGCTATAGAATCACTGCGTTACAGGGCAGGCTCCATTCCGAAGCATTGACAGCAACAGTGGGGACTTGTAGGGTGATGTTATGACGTTCAACGCAACGTCGACTGTCCCATCTCTCGCGCTCCCATCCTTCCCGCGCGTCTGATTCCCCAGTCTCCGCAGCTTCTTCGACATAGTGAGTCTTAACGGATCAGGCGGTGCAAGATGCGAACGCCGCATTTCACAGACTTCGTGTCTTCTGTGCCCATTCAGTGGGTAGGTGATGTCGCGGGGCACATGCGCTCCATCGCGTGGGTCTGCCCTGGGGTGCCCGGGCAGAGGTCCCTAACACATATGAGGAGGTCGTCACCATGAGAATTCCAACGATCACACAATCTGGAGTCGTCGTCTCAACCTTGGTGCTGTTCGCCGCATTGTCAATATTGTCGACTCAACCTGTTCAAGCGGCGGATCTGCTCGTGGAAAGAACTGTGGGGTTCGCTCCATTGGCAGAGCGTGGCGTCATGGCCTCGGGTGCTGTGGAGGATACGCTCAAGGCGTGCGTGGCCAGAATTCCTGCGCTCGCCAGCGCCGGGCAACGTATGCTGGCTGAACAAAGCTGTGCAGGTGAAGATGAAGTGAGGAAAACGCTGCGATCGGCACCGAAATTCTGAATGTTGATCACGGGAGATTCACGATAGCCGGCAGCCGCTTCCTGGCCCTGCTTGCGTTGAAGAGACTGAGGCGAAGAGTGGGTAGAAGTGAACGAGCAAACTCGAAATGGCACTGAAAGCGAGGTGAGCACTATGTATCAGATCTATAGCTTGGTTGGGATTATCCTGCTGTTGTGGGGGATCACGATTTGGGCCTCGATCCCAGAGGAGCAGGAAGATCGGCGGTAGTGAACTGTTACGGGGCGCTCCTTCAGTCGATGGCCTACGAGTGTGTCAACGTCCGTCCTGCTCCCTTGTAGAAGTTGAGGTAGCGTCACGGAGACGAGAGGGCAAAGGGATCGTCATGGAAAGAATACCCATGAGGTTGAATGAGAGATTGGCAAGGCAGTACCGCGAATTCAAGGCCTGGATCAAGCTGATCACCTTCTATGAGCTTGCTGTGGGGATGAAGTCGACGATGAGCCATCTTATTCACTACAAGCCGATTACGCTGCAGTATCCGCATGAGAAGCGGATTCTGCCTGACAATTATCGCGGTATGTTGGCCTTGCTGCGGTATGACGATGGTACCGAGAAGTGCGTCGGGTGCGATCTCTGCGAGGCCGCCTGTCCTTCTCGCGTCATTGCAGTAGTGAGCGCCGAAGTGCCGGAGGAGCCGACGAAGCGATACGCGCGAGAGTATTGGATGGATATGACGCGCTGTTTGTTTTGCGGCCTCTGTGTGCAAGCCTGCCCGGTCGATGCCCTTGCGATGACGAAGGAATACGAGTGGGCGGTGTACAACAAGCGGGACTTGCTTCTCAATAAACAGCAGTTGTTGGCGATCGGAGATCGCACGTTTCAGACACGCGAGAAGCGGCTGGAGTTCCAACATCCGAATCTGGCGGTTTTTAATATCGCCTCATCGAACCATCCACCCAAGGCGTGCTAGTTGCCTGAAAGGAGGCCTGACATGATCAGGCCGTGGGATCTCATGGTGGAGGTATGGTGGTATTGTTTCCCTCGAACCACGGCTGATTCTGTGTATGCGTGTCTGATCTGGAACGCGACATTGAGAAGGGTGTTGTAGCGCGAGCCTATACGGAGGGGGTGCCATGCACTGTCCACGTTGCCATGGGTTGATGATCGAAGTCGACTTGAGAGAGTTGTCGAGTCAGGACCGTGTGCTGGGATGGCGGTGCCTGCTGTGCGGCGAGACGACGGACTCAGGGATTGAAGCCAACCGCATGAGTCATGGTCAACCGAGTCGGAACCGCGCACGTGTTCCTGGGTCACCTCCGGCCAGAGCTGCGAAAGGCAATGTGAGGTGAACCGCATCGTCGGTGGAACAGTGATCGAGGAAAGTGGTCATGAGGGATTGGGACAGGATCTGGCCCGCAGGTCTCTTGGGAACGGTCGTACGAGTGGCGATCATCGACGTGGTCACGCAGGCTGTTGACTGACAATGGGAGGGAGTCATGAATAAGTGGCGTGATTTTCGGCGTGATATGGCAACCGAACTGTTCTTGCTTGCGTATATGATCACATGGGGCGGGGTTCTGCTGGTGACGTATATGCTGACAAAATAACCACGCGCCAATCCGGCATGTCATCCTGGGGAGCCTTTCTTGGTCGGGGGCTGAAAATGTAGCGGATCTCTGAGGCTCTGAAGCTCGCGGTAATAGTAGAGTGGGGTCGGTCGTTTGTTCTCGAAGGTTAGTGCACGCAGAAACAGGAGTTCTTCTTCGCTCACATCCCCACTCAGCAGGGGGTCTTGGAGAAAGTCCTTCAGCCCAGGCTCCTCGTCTGACGTCTTGTCCGGTCCTCGTTCCATAAACTCGAACGTCTTATGGTGTCCCGGTGCCACTCGACGGTTCAGAACAATCTCAATACAAAAGGTGGCAAGGTCGATATCCCAGGATTCGAGCAAGGGGTTGAGGAACGCAATGCAGTTCTCGTTCGAGAGATCGAAGATCGTCGTATCTAAGAACTCCAGCACGGTGACGCGCATCTGTGGGTAGCTTTTCTTGCTCAGCCGAGCCACCTTGCGCATCCATGTCTGATTGTCGAGTTCCTGCCGAGCGACACTTTTGACGACACCCAGCAGCTTCTGCGTGACGAACCGCTCGAGTTCGCCGAAGTGTTGTTTCTCAAAAATCGTGCGGATCTGCTTGGCCTTTGAGGGGTGACACTTACGGAGGATCAATTCCCGCACGTTGTGCAGTAAAGGAGTCGGCTGGTCTCCAAGCCGTTGTCTGAGTTGTTCGAGGCGCTGCTGATCGGCGAGTTTGGCCAGTTGCCCCTGAGGCAATTTCAATGCTTGTTCGATTTTCTTGTACATGTCGGTTCGGTTCGGCGCCGGCGGGAGTTTTTTCTGCGTCAGCAGCTGTGAGATATACGATTCAGTCACGTGGGCCGCACGGGCGAGGTCTCGCTGTCCTAGTTTTAATTCTTTCAAGCGAGTCCGGATGAGCAGTGCAATGGTCATGAGCAATCTCCTTGTGCGGGGATTAACAAAATACGGTTAACTGTATAAGATAAATGAGTGTATGGCAATATAGAACTTGACAGGAAGTAGTTAAAGCGCCTAGACTCAAGTACGAGCGAGGGAGGAAGGGGGTCATGGTCGAGGTTCTTTCTCCCTGACGTTTGAGTTACCTTGACTGTATTGTTGCTTGCACTGCCTTCTTCTTTTCTGCGCAACTGTTTCAGCAGTCTCAGTCGCTTCGACGTCTTGAAAGGAGTGCAAGATGGTGGGCTATGCTGCGATATTCTTATGCCTCGGATTGATTGCCGGAGGGTTGCATTGGGCTGGAATAGCCACGGTTGCGACTCAGAGTTCCTGGACCCTGCTTGCGGGCGGGATGGTATTGCTGATGATTCACATGGCGGCGGGACGCATCGGCCGGGTGTCCTAACCAATTAGATTCACGATGGCGATGCTCAGAGTGAGAGAGGGGTTATGACAACAGAAGAACAGATCTTGAAGATGAAGAAAGCGATCGTTCAGGCCATCAAGGTGATGGGAGACCGGTTTGGATCGACGGAGCAAGATGTCGAACGGGCCATCCAGGAGCTGAAGGCATCGATGCAGGGGACGTCGGAGCCTAGTCTTTCCATGAAAACCGTGCCGGGGGTAGCCACCCCATTAGCTAAGGAGCTGTAAGTCGCCATTGAGGCGTACCTGTGTCTGTTACTGGAAGGAGCATGAATCATGACTGTTCAATTGGCCGTTCATAGTCACATCGACATCACGGATGCGCTGGCTCGATTGTACGTCTTCTTGGCGCAAAGCATGGATCGTTGTGTGAGCGAGGCAGCCCGCATCAACTATTCGGAGGCGGACGTACAGTCGCATCTCGCCTCGACCAAGGCAACTGTTTTGGACATGCTGGCTGTCAACCAGGTGGTTCAGGCAAAGGTCGAGCAGGAATGTGATCGCGTGCATTCGCTGATCATGGCGTGTCTTGGAGACGGAGCCGCGAAGGCGGGTGCGTTGGATGAGCTGAAGGCGGAGCGGGCTACGCTAAAACACAAGACCATGGCGTTGAGTGATCTGCTTGCGGTCTTTCGCTCGGCGTGACAGGAAACTGAATATGGTCTGTTATTTCAGGCTCGGCTCGAGCGTGAAGCGGCGGGCACAATTACCATGGAGGACAGTATGAAGACCACGCCACGGACGTATGTATTGACGCTGAATTCACCGTCTAAAAAAGGCCTTCGGCTCTGGACGGGGGACAATATCCATGCCCTACGCCATTGCTCGGTCAAACAGATCGGTCTGGCATTGAGAGAAATGCAACAGAATGTGGATAGCCTGCAGGCCCCCGTCCCGTCGTCGGGCGGATCCTATTCCCTGAACCGCGGCCGATAAGAGGAAGGTGAGTGATGGTACGCATACGAACGCCGTTTAATCTGGACATATTCCTCGATAAGATCGACAAGGGCGTTACAATTCTCTCGTCCCCCAAGAAACAGATTCTCTTTTCACAAGGGGATGTGACTGATGCGGTGTTCTACATCCAAGCGGGCAAGGCGAAAGTGACCGTGCTCTCGGAGCATGGCAAGGAAGCCGTCGTAGCGATTCTTGAGCGAGGTGCGTTTGTAGGAGAATCCTGCCTTGTAGGTCAGATGGTCCGTACGGCGACCGCGACCACCCTGGAAGACTCCCGCATTCTCCGCATCGACAAAGCCGTCATGCTCCACCTGCTTCAGAAGCAGCCCGAGTTCGCCTCGGCGTTCATGTCCTATTTACTGAGGCACTCGATCCGAGTCCAAGAGGATTTGGTGGATCAACTATTCAATTCCAGCGAGAAGCGGCTGGCGCGGGCGCTGCTGTTGTTGGCCCACTTTGGGAAGGAGGGCAGGCCGGAGACGGTCATTGCGAAGATCAGTCAGGAAACGTTGGCCGAAATGGTCGGCACCACCCGGTCGCGCGTCAGTTTCTTTATGAATAAGTTCCGCAGGCTGGGGTTCATTGATTACAAAGGTGGGTCGCGCCGGAATGGAGGATTGCACGTGCATAGTTCTCTCCTCAATGTCGTGCTCCACGATTAGGATCCTGCCAATCTGATTCCTCTTCGCTCATTCAGTAGCACCAAGCCAGGCCAGGTCCGGCATCGCCACCGTTTGCCATCCTCTTGTACTGAGCACTTGTCAACAGACTGTAACCGGTCACTTCAGTATGCTCGCCCAGAATGGCGAGGTAGGGGAGGCGTCGGATCCAGACAGGAGACCTGCTTCCAATTCGATAGAGAGAGGCTGGATGAGTCTATGACATCAATAACCATGACACAAAAAGGAGAGTCGGCCATGGTCGAGCAGAATGCAGTCGTTGCTATGTGTAACACACACACCGAAGCCCAGGCCGCCATTAAAGAGCTCAACCATGCGGCTTTCAATGTCAAGAAGCTTTCGATCGTCGGGAAGGATTACCACACAGACAAACATGTGGTGGGGTATTACAACGCCGGCCATGGCATGAAGTATTGGGGCACGGCCATCACGGGGATTGGCCCGGTGTTGATTGCGGGACCTCTCCTTGGATGGGTCCTCGGTGCGCTTGAAGAGACCGTGGTGACCGGGGGCTTCACGGCGATAGGAACGGCGCTCAATAACATGGGGATCCCTAAAGACGATGTCCTTAGCTACGAAACAGCGCTCAAGTCCAGCAAGTTTATCCTGTTGGCCCACGGTACCGCGGAAGAGGTTGCTCATGCCCAAAGCATTATTCAAGCGAAACGGGCGCGCTCGATTGGCGCGCACGCGATTGTTGATCGAGAAGTGCGCGCAGCTACCTAAGCAGGCCGGGACAAGCGAGTCATGAGACAGGGCTCAACTTTCGCATCCCTATGCCGTAGGTATTCCCATCTCGGACATCTGGGTAGCCCATGTGGAAGCCAGGCGCGAGTAGAGGGTCAGTTGGATTCAGCTATGCCACCGCATGTAAAAAGTTCGCAACTGGGTGTTGGTGCGCAGCCTCAATCCCGCGATGCTCACTATTGCCCAGTGTGTGCTGTGTGACCATGCGACTGTGCTATGTCAAAGCGATCCACTACAAGGTGATGAGCGGGCTTGACGTGGCACGGATGCTTCAGCGTGAAGTGGCCGGATAGCAAGGTCATCGGCTGCACCGTTTTAGACGAATTGCGCGAATGATCAAGAAATGGGAACGCAAACAGGAGCACAAACCCTAACCCGCTTTATTCGTGCGTGCTTCTGCTGCACGTGTCGATACCAGATTCAAGCGAGGCGGGCAAGGCTGACAGGGAACCCGTGATGAGTAGGGATCGGGCTCACACGTCACGCGAGTCTCGCTCCTCGTGCTTGTCACGCGCATTCCTCTCCTTCGCATCAAACTGTTATGAATCATGCGCGCCAAGGCTCCGGCTCCTGTTGCAATGAGAAAGATGTCCGCCATGCCTCAAGTGTTAGAGAATGAGACGACCAAGACCTGGCAGCTCGCACCGGATAAGCTCACAGCCATCCTTGGCAGTGATGCCGAGCATGGGCTCGCCGGCCAAGAAGTCGAGCGGCGTCATGCGGAATTCGGCCCTAATGAACTGCCCGAGGCCCTGCCACCGTCCCTTCTAAAGCTGTTTCTCTCTCAGTTCACGAGCGTCATTGTCTGGGTGTTAATCGGAGCGGCGATCATCTCCGGTCTTTTGGAAGACTGGCTCGATGCGGCGGCGATCTTGGCCATTGTGTTTCTCAACGGTGTGCTCGGGTTCGTGCAAGAGTTCCGGGCCGAGCGGTCCTTGGCTGCGCTTCGAAAGATGTCGGTGGCGACGGCTCAGGTGTTCCGTGACGGTGTGCTTCGATCCATCCCCGCGCGCGAGTTGGTGCCCGGAGATATCATTCTCCTGGAAGCCGGCGACCGTATCCCGGCGGATGCTCGGCTCATCTATGCCACAAACTTCCAGGTTCAAGAAGCGTCGCTGACCGGCGAATCCACGCCGGTTCAGAAGGCAGCAACCGCCCTCGATAGGCCCGACGTGTCCTTAGCCGACCGGACCAATATGGCATTCATGGGTACCATCGCGGTCTTAGGGAAGGCCCGCGCGCTGGTCGTTGCGACGGCGCTCAACACGGAGCTGGGCCGGATCGCCTCGATGATTCATAAGGAATCGGAGGCAGAACGGACGGAAACCCCCCTACAACGACGGCTTGAACAATTCGGCTATACCCTCTTGTGGCTGGCGCTGGCTGTGGTCGCCGTTGTGTTTGCCTTGGGCTATCTGCGCGGCGAGCCGTTGGTGACCATGTTCATGACCTCGGTGAGTCTGGCTGTGGCGGCCGTGCCGGAAAGCCTCCCCACCGTAGTGACGATTACATTGGCACTGGGGGTGACCCGCATGGTGAAGCGGCATGCGTTGATTCGAAAACTGCCAGCAGTCGAAACGCTCGGATCTGCTACGGTCATCTGCACAGACAAAACGGGCACGTTGACGAAGAACGAGATGACGGTGACGAACTTGTTCGTCGACACCACGGCCTTCGACGTGACCGGTGAAGGGTACGCACCAGTCGGCGAAATCCGTGAGACGTCAAAGGTGAGAGAAAGCGGTTCTGAGTTGCCCGGAAAAGGGATCGAGCTTCACTCCGACAACTCAGAACTCAACACCCAGAACGTAGGACTGACCCAACTTCCAGCCCTGCGCGAACTGCTGACGGCAGCCGTGCTGTGCAATGGTGCGACATTACGAAAAGAAAAGGAAACGTGGCAGGTGATCGGTGATCCAACGGAAGGCGCTCTTCTGGTTGCGGCGGCGAAGGTCGGATTGACGAAGGAAGGCTTGGAGGGCAGCGCGCCGTTCGAAGCAGAAATCCCCTTCGATGCCGAACGGAAAATGATGACCATCATCCGTCGCACGGCGGACGGGAGCATGGCCTATGTGAAAGGGGCGCCGGATGTCCTGCTTTCCCGCTGCACGCATCGTCGGACCCTCGAGGGTCTCATCGAACCCATGGGCGAGGAACAACGGAAGATCATGTTCGATATCAACGCATCCCTGGCACAGCAGGCGCTTCGCGTGCTTGCCGTGGCGCATCGGCACCTCGACGGGCATGGCCTGAATCTCTCGCCCGATGTGGTCGAGAAGAATCTGGTGTTTCTTGGTTTGTTTGCCATGAAAGATCCGGTGCGACCTGAAGCGGCGGCGGCCATTCGTCTCTGCCGAAGCGCCGGCATCAACACCGTGATGATTACCGGGGATCACAAAGAGACGGCGCTCGCCATTGCCAGGGACTTGGGTCTGCCTGACGGTGACGGCGCGGCGCTCTCCGGCCACGAGATTGACAATCTCACCGAGGACCAACTGGCCCAGCGCGTGGAGCACGTCGCGGTCTACGCGCGCGTCTCGGCGGAGCACAAGTTGCGCATCATCCGAGCCTGGAAACGCCAAGGCGCGATTGTGGCCATGACGGGCGACGGCGTGAACGATGCGCCTGCAATCAAGGCAGCGGATATCGGCATCACGATGGGGATCACCGGAACTGATGTGACCAAAGAAGCCGCTGATATGGTGGTCACAGACGACAACTTTGCCTCGATCGCCGCAGCGGTGGAGGAAGGCCGGGGGGTCTTCGACAACATCCGGAAGGCCGTCCATTTCCTCCTGTCGTGCAACTTGAGCGAAGTGCTGGTTATGCTGTTTGCGGCGCTGCTGGGCCTACCCCTCCCGCTCCTGCCGATTCAGATTCTCTGGATGAATCTCGTCACCGACGGCATTCCGGCCTTGGCACTGGCGGTCGATCCCAAGGCGCCTGATCTGATGACGCGTCCGCCTCGCCGGCCGGAGGCTCGGTTGCTGGACGGAGGACGATTACTGGCAATCGGCGGAGAGGGGCTGATGCTGGGATTGATTGCATTAGGCGCGTTCAGTTATAGCCTCTATGGTCTGCATCAAGAGCTCGATCAGGCCAGGACGGTGGCCTTCACGGTGCTGGTGGTGGCGCAACTGGTGCATGTTTTCAACTGCCGAAGCCAACGGCTGTCGCTCTTCCAGTTGGGAGTTTGGACGAACCGTCCGCTGGTGTGGGCCTTCCTCCTCTCGCTGGCCGTGCAGGTCGTGGTGCTCACGGTTCCAGCGGCTGCACCGATTTTCAAGGTCGCCTCGTTGCCGATGGAAGATTGGGCGTTGATGGGGGCCATGGGATTTTTGCCATTCTTCATCATGGAATCGATCAAGGTTGTGCGACGACGATTATGAATGTCTTGGCGGTCAATAGTGGAAGCTCCTCCTTGAAGTTCAAGCTCGTCGAGTTCGACAACTCTGCTGACGCGGCAGCCTATCGGCATCCGAGCATCCGCTATGAGGGATCAGTCGAAGCAATCGGGCCTGCGGCGAAGCTATTGCTCAGTTGCGACGGGAAAACGGTCGTCCAGGCTACCGACACTGTATCGACCCATGCCGAGGCGGTTCAGCGTTTGATGCAGATGTGAAGCAATCGAGCAAGCTGGAAGGACCCTATTATCGGGCGACCTGGATCCAGCAGTGCCATGGATATGCAATTGGCGCGTGAGCGATTGCGAGCGAGCAGCAGCCGGCGCGGCCGCTGCTGTTGTTGACCCATTTGGGGACGGAGCGCGAGCCGGAGATGGTCATTGCCAAGATCAGTGAGGGAACGTTGACCGAGGTGGTCGGCACCACCCGGTCGCGCGTCAGTTTCTTTATGAATACGTTCCGCAGGCTGGGGTTCATTGATTACAAAGGTGGGTCGCGCCGGAATGGCGGATTGCACGTGCATAGTTCTCTCCTCAATGTCGTCCTACACGACTAGGGTCTCCCCTCTGATTCTGTTTTATTGATTCAGTCACGCAATACCTGGCTACTTTCAGCCTCGTCTCCATTGTGCAATCAGTTCCCTACTGAGCAATTGTGAACAGACTGTAGCTGAGTGCTTCGGTATTCTCATGCAAAAATGGATGAGGCTACGGATGCTGTTGGCACAGACTGAGGTTTGGATCCGATTCGATAGAGAGAGGTCGGATGCGCTTACACACAACAATCAATGCTGCCATAGGTGAACATGATGCAGTCGGTGTCTGTTGCTAAACGCAAATCGAATAGGGCCATGACCTTGGGATGCAAGCCCAACGCAGAGACAGTGGTCAGATTACTGAACGAAGCGCTGGCCAGGGAAGTGATCTGCATCCTCCGCTACAAGCGGCATTACTTCATGACCGCTGGGGTCAGTGCTCGCCATGTGAAGGTGAAGTTTCTCCAGTATGTGGCCGAGGAGCAGGCGCATGCCGATCACTTGGCTGAACGCATCGTCCAGCTTGGGGGCAAGCCGGATTTGTCCCAGGAACGGCTGCTGAACCGGAGCCATGCAGAACATGTCGAAGGGGATTCGTTGGCGGAGATGATTACGGCAGATCTGGTCCATGAACGGATCTCCATCGACAGCTACCGCGCCATGATCGCCTCCATCGGTAACGATGATCCGACGACCCGCCAGGTCTTGGAACGGATTTTGGCGCAAGAAGAAGCGCATGTGGAGAATCTGACCACTCTTTTGAAGGCCTGAGGGTCACAGCGAGAGGTCACGTCACGTCCGTGTCTCGTGTGGCAAATGCGCGCCGTTGGGCGCAGAAGGAGGACCTATGGTCTGCCAACGCTGTCGGGGACTGCTGGTATGCGAAACCTTCAATAACCTCAATATCGAAACAGACTCTCTCCACAGAACGCTCCTTCCGATCGCAGGAGGACAATATGAGCGGTAAAATCTCGAGGCAAAGCGACCATAAGAACGGTCGGCAAGTGTGCAAGCCGCAGCAGGTTGCGACTTTCGCGAGCCAGGGAGCGGAACAGAGCACGGCCGAGCATGACCTACATCAAAAGCTAGAGCGGTTACAGCGCTGGAACATCGAGCTGGAACAGGCGCTTAACGAGAGGACCGCGGAATTGCGACAGTCTCATGGGCGGCTGTGTGCGCTGGTGAATGAATTAAGCCAGGCTGAGCAGCGGGAACGGGAACGGTTCGCGAGGGAGCTGCACGATCACCTGCAACAGATATTGGTGCTGGGCAAGATCACCATCGGGCAGGGCAAGCGGCTTGCGAGTGGTGTGCCCGATTGTCAAATAGTCTTAAAGAAGGTGGACGACATCCTGTCGGATGCATTGACGTATAGCCGCACCCTCGTGACGGAGCTCAGCCCGCCTGTGTTGCACGATCATGGGCTGGCTGCCGGACTCAAATGGCTCGCGGAGTACATGAAGAAAAAGTATGACCAAACCGTGACCATAGTCCTCCACGACGACCAAGAAATTGGGCTGCCGAAAGAGCAAGTCATTTTGGTATTCCAATCGGTTCGTGAACTCCTGATCAATTCCTCGAAACATGCCGGGACGGGCGAAGCCCTGGTACGAATGGAACAGCGCAATGGTCGCTTGCAGATCGAGGTGCGAGATGAAGGCGCTGGTTTTGATCTTGCTGCTGCTGGAACTCCTGGTGACGGGATTTCATCCAAGTTTGGTTTGTTGAGTATTCGTGAACGGATGCGGGGGATGGGTGGATCATTCAATATCCACTCCGCTCCCAGGCAGGGAACCACTGCAACGCTGGTCCTGCACAAACAGTGCTGAGGGGTATCCTGGGTGTCTGACTCGGGGAGCGCTCTGGCGATGCAGCTGGAGAGGAACTGAAAATAATCATGAGTGAGGAGGGATCAAAAATGGAACGTTGGGAAAGCGACATGCAAGATTCTGCCCAGATATTAACCAGCGTCATGAACGGCGAGGAGAGACGGCAGTGTGTTCCCCGCAGGCCGGCCGGTCTGACGATCACGGTCGAGAAGATCGATCGTGTATTGACTGAGGTTCAGGCGGAGATTGAGGTGCTACGGCGGGAGAGGACCAATCTGGGACTGGTGCGGGGAGAATTGGTCGGCATGGAAGCCAAGTGGAGCGGTCTTCACTGTGCAACACCTCGTTGACGTAGTAGGCTCTCGGCCGGATCTCTTGGAGTCCACAGAGCCGTCGGACCTCCAAGGCGCAAATCTTCTTCACTCACGGGCCAGAACTACTTGCGGCTATGCCGGCGCGCGAAACGGTATAAACTTCTGTTCGGCTTTGGCCGCCAAGGTAAAGTCGCGCTCAGTCAGACCCTTCATCTTGTGGGACCAAATTTCAAGTTTGCACTTTCCATAGGTCAGGTAGAGATCGGGGTGATGGCCTTCTGCCTCCGCGACAGCGCCAACCTTGTTGGTAAACGCGAGAGCTTGCGCGAAATCCTGGAAGGTGTAGCGTCGCTCCAAATGCCCTCTCGCGTTGAGTGACCAGCCCTGACTGAGTTTCTTCAATAATTCCCTTACGCGGAAAGCTTTCAGCGGGGAATCCCCGGCGCAATCAGTACTTTTCTTGTTTGTCATTTTCATTGGAAGCCTCCCAATTGTTGATGGAGAATGCACCTATTGAGGAGACTTGATTTGACCACTTGGTCCTTCAGTGGTCGTCGTCGTACTGGTGGTGGTCGACGTTGAGCTTCTTGGAGTGCCTGTGTTATCACCAGTTTGGTCACTGCTATGTCCAGTTTTTGGATCACTGGTTTGACCACTGGCTCCTCTGCGGTTTGGATCGTTTGTTTGCCCAATAGTCTGGCCGCCTTGTCCTCCGACCTTGATCACTCCCTGAACGCTGACATCGCCTGTCGTCTTAGCTGATTCCATCCTGACGATATACCGGAAATGGCCCGGATCCCGGAAACAGACGCTGGCAGTTTCGTTCGTGGCCAGCTGGGCTGTATCGCTAGGTGTCATCCATCCGCCCACATTATTTTTGCATGACAACTGCTTATCCAACACCGCGTCAAGGAAGATGACTCGCACAGGTTGGGTCCTTTTGTTGATCCACCGAACTTCATCGCCAGTATTGACTGCTGTTTCGCTCGGCGTCAAGTTATCCCCAATAATGATGTCTTTGACGTCTCCACTTCTCGTCACCGTGGGCATGCCCTGACAGCCCAACACGAAAAGTAGCGCAACACCTAGATATCGAATCGGATTCATAGAAATGCCTCCTTGTTAAAGTCTCGAGCTCATCAACGGGCCACAGAACTATGCTGGACCTTTAGCTGATTGGAAGCTGAGCTGAATTGCTCAGTTTTAAAAAATTAATGAGGCAGGCCAAATGACACGTCCACTGCGCGACACTCTGCAGGGGTATGGGGAGTGAATCGTGCTGGACGATAGTTGAGGAGAGAATGAGGCTTCGGTGACGAACTCGAAGGCCTGGCAACGAATCCACTTCTCGCCGAACTACAAACCACTATCCAATGGTGATGGCAGGGATGCTGGTATCGGCTTGACCTCGTCGGAGTTTTTCACGAGCCGTCATGGCCAGTTTTTCATAGTGTGTGCGGAACGTCTCGATCTCTTCCAACGACATATCTTCCAGTGTCAGCATGACATTGTGAGCGCCACTCGTGGATCGAATTAACTCATCCAGTTTTAATTGAAGCGCTGCACGAGTGCGGCTCTGGGTGTTTTGAATCAAGAATACCATTAGGAAGGTCACAAGGGAGGTCACGGCAACAAGGGTAAACTTCCAGCTCTCACCAAAGTCGAAGAGCTGGCCGGTTAATGCCCATATGACGATAAAACACAAGGCGGCAGCGAATGCAAAGGGATGGCCCGTGAGGTATTCAGTATATTTCGCCATACGATCAAAACGATCAAGAAATGTGTGTGACCTCATGGGAGGTTGGCCATGCTGAGAAATAATCATCGTGCTCTCCTTCCGACAAAGTGCGAGGTGATAAGCCAGGGAAGATCGTGCATAGCGAAATTGTTCCCGGGGCTATTCAGCATAACAGAGTTCGCTATGCCCGCGCTCCAATGTGCCGACGATTCGTATTCTATGCGTCAGCGACATATCACATCACAACATCAACCTTGGAGAGGAGAGCAACGTGGAGGGACTCTCACGAGAGAGGGGAGCATTGAACCATGTATGTGAGAAAGTTAGCTGTCAAGGCAGCAGACGGTTTCGGCGAAAGCCGTGAAGGCCTGTATAAGAGTGAGGTGGGAAAAGGAGATCGACACATCCGGCCTTGTGGGCTCGGCAGAAATCCAGTTGGGTGACATGGGAGAAAGTCATTTGAAAAACCATCCTGGATAAGGCATTTCAGTCTGGGTCGCCACTGCCGAGTCACCCAGTTGTTCGTGGTCATTTCGTGATCAATGGGCCGGCTATTTCGGATCTATCCTCTGCGGAAGACCTTCCGGTTCATTGAATCAAAGCCGGCAGAAACTCAATCTCGCCATGGTGATCAATATTGACCAGACCCTGTCCCGTCCAGCAGGCACACTGTGATGGTTAACCGATGGTGGTGCAGAACATCACGCAAGATCACAATCTTTCAAATTCTTACCAGGGAGGTCCCCGTGAAAAACATTATGATCGCCGCTTTAGCGTTTCTGTTTGTGGCCGTTGGCATGCAACATGTCGCTCAAGCCGATGACACGAAAGCCGCTGTTGAGGATATGAAGGGCAAAGCGAACGCGAATGCGGAAAAGGCCAAAGGTGAAGTAAAAGCCCTCACGGAAGAGGCCAAAGGAAATAAAATGACAGGTACGATGGAGCGGGCGAAGGGAAAAACAAAAGCAGCCGGAGAGAGAATCAAAGGCAAGGCGAAAGAACTCAAAGCCAAGACAGAGTAAAGTCAGTGGAGCGTCTGTTTGCGAACACCCTGCGGAGAGGCGACTCTTCACAAGGTGTTTCTATTGGAAGGGGATAGGAGAGAGCGGTCAGGTTACGCTGTCCTCGGACCACCCGTAGAAATGGCAACGTCTTTGACAAACCGCTCAGCCCCGTGTCGATGAAGCGATAGGTGTTCTCAACACCACGCTCCTCTCCAATCCCTGAAGGAGTCGTTCGGGGTGACTAGGCTGTCGACGGAAAGCGTTATGGAAGAATGATCGCGCGCTCGGAGTGGCCGATCACTTTGAGAGCTGCTTCCAACGCGTCGGCCATCGGCGGGGGGCCACAGAGAAAAATCACGGTGTCAGGACCGGGCGGTGGCAGATGCTCGCGCAGCATGGCCTCGGTGATGCGGCCCGTGCCTTGCGACCAACCAGCAGGCGGCTGCTCCAACACATGATAACAATGGAAGCTCGCGTGCTCGCGTACATCCTTATCCCACTCATCTCGGAAGATGATGTCGGCCTCGGCCTTGTTGGCAAAGACCAGAAATAGTTCGACCGCAAGCCTCTGGGCGAGAATCCAACGAATGATGGCAATCATCGGAGTGATGCCCGTACCGCCGGCGACGAACCCCACCTGCTTCGCCAGGCCGTCTATCCAGTGGCCGCCGGAATTCGGTCCGCTCATCAGCACGCGGTCTCCCGGTCCCTGTTCATGAAGATACTTCGACACCCCGCCGGTTTCGTACCGTTTGACCGTCAAGTCAAAGAACCCTGTGGTGCCTGGCACGGACGACGGCGTGTAGGGCTGTCTCGCCGGTTTCCCATCGATTGTTGCGTGGACGTACAGGTGATCGCCGGGCAGCATGTCCAACGTGGCGTCATCAGGCAGGGCAAAGCTAAACGTCTTCGTGTCGTGGGTGTCGTGATGAATAGCCGTCAGTTCGTAGGGTACGGGCGTCTTCGACTTGATGCGGGTGACAGGATCAGAACTCATAGACCTATCATACGAGTTCGAGGGAACGCTCGCAACTGAGGAATCGGACACGGTGGGCGGCTGGAGGAGTTATCTCATGAGAAAAGCAGTCTGCTTATATTGCGCACCTTCATTATTACCCTTTTTATTCAAAGATTCTTCCGCAACCGCACGACCTGACCCAAGATACGCTGTTCGTTCGTCACGGGGAGATTACGCAGATCACACGGATACCTGGGGGTTGTGCCAATCTCCCTCGATGAGCTGATCCGCTTCGCGCGGACCCCAGGTATTGAGCTCGTATTCGTACAACGCCATCGGGGTGTCGAGAATCGGCTGCACGACGCGCCAAGCGGCTTCCACCCCATCCCCGCGTGCAAAGAGGGTGGCATCACCCTTCATGGCGTCTCCAAGGAGACGCTCATACGACTCCATCTGGTTGCCGGAGCACTGCCGTGCGACCAGTTCTA
>LNFM01002229.1_pt1 | contig 41035 bp, 43 predicted proteins | sample 596031 | NCBI WGS metagenome assembly LNFM01 (sample SAMN04254537, study PRJNA301005) | activated carbon metagenome | isolation source: dual media filters at the Ann Arbor, Michigan drinking water treatment plant | place: USA: Ann Arbor
CGGCACTCGACGATCGGATATATGAGCCCTGTGGAGTTCGAGCGGAAGGCCGGATTAGCTTAAGCGGGTGTCAACCGAACCGGGTGCAGGCCAGATCACGCATGTTGCGGTATTCACCGCTCTCTTCCTTTTCCAAGGTGGCCGACAAAAAGTGAGATAGGACCTGCTCCGATTCGTCTATGACGATGGTTTTATATAACTTTTCTTTCGCGACGCTTTTGAAGGAAGACACAGACTGCTTCCAGACCAGTCGGTGCAAGCTGTCGAGACAAATCCCCAAGCGCTTTTCGGAGAGATATCCGGCGCGATGGAAGTCAAGATAGCTGACGAGATTTAGCCGAGCGCAACTGTGACCAATTAACGAGACCCGATGCCCGATGAGCAACACCGAATCATCTTCCGCTAAAAGCTTATGAAGAACTTCGGTCTTTCCTGTGCCCTTCGGGCTTTTTACGAATGTGATTCCCGACTGCAAGCTATCCAGCGATAAGTATCGGTCGTTAACCAAATGGATATTGGACTTAGTCAGCTGTTCGTGGACGAACATATCGTTTGACGCAATTGATCTTAATAGTCCCTGTTCAGATGCGACATTATCCTTATGATCGAGAAAGTATGCGTGCACGCGTCTAACTTGCGTCTCAAAGTCGAAAAAATCGTGTGCAGTATAAGCCGTATTCGGCGGCCAGAACGTCTTCGCGCAGGTAGAGCAACGAATTCCTTTTGCTCCAGCCTTTGATTGCAGAACGAAGGCGCTTGCAGTTTCGTCGAAGTGAAATGGACAATGAATCGTTGCGCCGAGAGGAAGGTCAGCAAAAGCGCTGACTTCGCCGCTTGCCGTCCTGATCTGTAAATCAGCACGAACGGTGAGCTTTGAAACCGTCGTGGCGGGTGCTGGATTTGGATTGTTGAAGGAGCGCTTTGTGTCGGTTTGGTTCGCGAGCGAGCCCTCTAGAATAAGTTCGTCTAGCAGACCTTCGCTAATCTCACCGTCAAAAATCCGGGGCTGAGAATTTCGTGATCCGTAAAATATGTGAGCGGCGTCCGTTGTAGACCGATCACCGCGAAGGCGTAGTGTCAAACTCAATGACGCCGCTACCATATCTTTCGCCGAGGTGATCGTTCGGGCAACCGCAAAGACAAGTCGAAATCGATTCTTGGCCTCTGTGTGACTTGGCGTAGTGTAAAACAGGCTTAGATGTGCCCGAACAAACTCATCGGCTAATAATTCGTCGATTCGGCGGGTCCCGTCGATGTCGACCGAGATAACGTCCGAACAGAGAAAATTTACCGAGCGCCTGTTGCCGGAAAGTTGCGCACAATACGCTCGTCCGACGTTGATCTCGTCGGCGAGCTCTTGTTTCGTCAGTTCTCGATTCAGCCAACCCTGTGTGAATAGAAGCGAGTTGCCCGTTTCGTTTTTGTTGATCAGGCCTGGATTGACTGAAACACGCAGTTTTCGGGGCATCTCGGGTGTGTTCCGATTGGATAACACCTCAATTATTATATTATGATCGAGATTTCCCTGCCTGTTATCTACGGCTTATCCCGTCGGATCGTTTGGAGGCCAAGTTAATATTTGAGCCCGTTTAGGCCGTTCAGATGGTTGCTAGGGCATAATTTGGACACCGCTGGAGAAGCCACCCAAGCCTTGCCACTGGGACGTCCAGAAGGCCCCAGGACCGTTTAGATTATTTGACCCCACTATCAACATCGTCGGCCTGCCCGACAAGGCCGTGTCCGAGGCCAAGGAACGCGTGCGCGCCGCTCTGGTAGCCTCGGGGCTCGGCCTGCCGGCGCGCCGCATCACCGTCAATCTGGCGCCCGCCGACTTGCCGAAGGAAGGCAGTCACTACGACCTGCCGATCGCGCTCGGGCTGATGGCGGCGATCGGCGCCATTCCGCAGGATGCCATTTCCGGCTTCACCGTCTTGGGCGAACTCAGTCTCGACGGCTCGATCACCGCCGTCGCCGGCGTGCTGCCGGCGGCGATCGGCGCCAACGCCCGTGGCCAGGGATTGATCTGCCCGGAAGCCTGCGGCGCCGAAGCGGCCTGGGCCAGCCCGGAAATCGAAATCATCGCCGCGCGCTCGCTCATCCAATTGGCCAATCATTTTCGCGGCACACAGGTGCTGTCGCGGCCGCAGCCGAAAATCCGCGAAATCGACGACGTGCCGCTCGACCTGGCCGACATCAAGGGCCAGGAAAGCGCCAAGCGCGCCCTCGAAGTCGCCGCCGCCGGCGGCCATAACCTCCTGATGGTCGGGCCGCCCGGTTCCGGCAAATCGATGCTGGCGGCACGGCTGCCGTCGATCCTGCCGCCGTTGTCGCCGGCCGAACTTCTCGAAGTATCGATGATCGCTTCCGTTGCCGGCGAAATCGAAGGCGGCGCGCTGACTAACAAAAGACCGTTCCGCGCGCCGCATCATTCGGCGTCGATGCCGGCTCTGGTCGGGGGCGGCCTACGGGCGCGGCCGGGCGAGATTTCGCTCGCGCACAACGGCGTGCTGTTTCTCGACGAGATGCCGGAGTTCACCGGACAGGTGCTCGACTCGCTGCGTCAGCCGCTGGAAACCGGCGAAGTCGCCATCGCACGCGTCAACCATCGCATCACTTATCCGGCGCGCTTCATGCTGGTGGCGGCGATGAATCCGTGCCGCTGCGGCCGCGCCAGCGATCCCGGCTTTGCCTGCAAGCGCGGCGCCAATGTGCGCTGCGCCGCCGACTATCAGGGCAAACTGTCCGGCCCGCTGCTCGACCGCATCGACTTGCACATCGAAGTGCCGGCCGTCACCGCCGCCGATCTCATTTTGCCGCCGCCGTCGGAAGGCAGCCGCGAAGTCGCCGCGCGGGTGGCGCGGGCCCGCGACATCCAGTCCGAACGCTACGCCGCGCTGGGCGCGCCGCTGATCCGGTGCAATGCGCAGGCCAGCGGCCCGATACTGGAAGAAATCGCCAAAGCCGACAGCGCCGGCATGACATTGCTGCGCGACGCCGCCGATCATATGCGCCTGTCGGCTCGCGGCTATCACCGTGTGCTGCGCGTCGCCCGCACGCTGGCCGACCTCGACGGCGCGGTAAAAGTCGGCCGCGTGCATCTCGCCGAGGCATTGTCATACCGCGCACTCGCCGACGAAGTGCGCCGCGCCGCTTAAATCGCCGTGCGGCGCGTATAGTTAACAAGCCGGTAACGAACCCAGCCTAGCCTCCGGGAACCGCGCGAGGTTTTCACCGCGCCGTGGAGGTTCAAATGCGGCGTCTGCATATCGGTTTGTTGCTTGTAGCCGTAGCCGCCATTCCGGCCGTTGCCGCCGGCGCCTATTACAAAATCGGCAGCAAAACAGCAGTTGAGAAGCCCTGCTTCATCGCCGGCAATGCCGGATACAAATTGTCGGCCCATGGCGACGCGCGCCACATCGTCCGCATCGACAATCAGGCGGCGCTGCCGCACCTGCGCATGCAACTGGTCAACGATCCGGCGGCCGCCGATTTCGTGCTCGTCGACGACAGCGATGCCTCGATCGCCTGCAAAGGCGTGTCGGTGGTCGAAAGCATTCGCATCGATCCGGCGGCGGCGAAGCCGGACTTGATCGTCGCGGTGTCGCGCGAGGCGGCCGACTACAAGATTTACCTGCACTCGAACAATTACAACGAGCAGGATGCGGCCGCTTTAGCCGCGGTAATCTGGCAAAATGCCAGCAGGACCGGCGCGCTACGCGCGACTGCGACAAGGTAAATCGGCGTTCAGCCTGCTTCTTAACGTCGCCTTCACCACACTCACCGCCCGGTGCGTTGCGACTGTGAGCCTTGCATAAATTCGCAAGAGTCCCGCGGCCAAACTGGACGCGGCATGAACACACCGCAGTCCCCCACCACTGCCAAAAAGACGCCGTCGCGCAACATGGCGGCGCTGATCCTGTTCGGCCGCGCGGCTTACATCACCATGGCGCTCGGCTTCGGCGGCATCGGTTTCTACGGCGGCATCGTCATGTCCGGCGACAGCTACGATCCGCACGCCTATGCCGTGGGCGCCGGCTTCCTGTTCGCCATCGCCTGCGCCGTCATCGCCTTGCTGCTGATGCGCCGCCGCGCCGGCAAGGCAAAGCGCCGCGACCTCGAAATGCGCATCGAGGAACTGTCCGACCGCAACTGGGAACTGCGCGAGGCCGAAGTGCGCGCCCGCAGCCTGCTGGAAGCGCAGGGCGACCTGATCGTGCGGCGCGACCCGCAAGGCCGCATCACCTATGTCAACGACGCCTATTGCGCGCTCGCCGGCAAAAGCCGCGACGACCTCATCGGCCACGACGCGGCGCTGTCTGTCCTCGAGCAGGGCGAAACGGCGGTGCTCGCCGACGGCACCCGCGCGCATGACCAGAAAATCGCCTGCGGCGACAATGCCCGCTGGATCGCCTGGCGCGAAGTCGCGGTGCGCAGCGAAACCGGCGGCGAAATCCAAACCGAGATACAAGCCGTCGGCCGCGACGTCACCGATCGGGTCGAAGCCGAACGGGCCTTCGCCGCTGCGCGCGATCTGGCGGAAGCCGCCAACCGCGCCAAGTCGCGCTTCCTCGCCATGGTCAGCCACGAAATCCGCACGCCGTTGAACGGCCTGCTCGGCATGGCCGACCTGCTGCTCGACACACCGCTGACGCCGGAGCAACTGACTTACGCCAAGGCCGCCAAAACATCCGGCGAGACGCTGCTGTCGCTGATCGAGGAAGTGCTCGACTTTTCCAAGATCGAAGCCGGCCGGCTCGACCTCGAGCCGCGGCCGCTTTCCCTTGTCGCGCTGGTCGAAGAGACCGTCGAACTTCTTGCGCCGCGCGCGCAGGCCAAAGGCATCGAAATCGCTTCTTTCATTGACGAACGTTTGCCCGCGACCGTGATCGGCGACGCGGCGCGCTTGCGCCAGGTGCTGCTTAATCTCGCCGGCAACGCCGTCAAGTTCACCGAACAGGGCGGCGTCGCCGTCCTCGTCGAACCGGGCGCGCGCAACGGCGACATTCGCTTCCGCGTGCGCGATACCGGCATTGGCCTCGCGCCGCAGGACCAGGCGCGCATCTTTCTCGACTTTGAACAGGCCGACGGCTCATCGACGCGCAAGTTCGGCGGCACCGGCCTCGGCCTCGCCATTTCCAAACGCATCGCCGAGCGCATGGACGGGTCGATCGCCGTCGAAAGCGACAGCGGCAAAGGCTCGACCTTCAGCTTCACCGTCGCTCTGCCGGCGGCGGCCGACGACAATCCCAGCTTACTCGCGCCGCCCGATCTCAAGGGCCGTGCTGTCCTGATCGTTGCCGGCGCCGAGATTGAAGCGTCGCTGCTGGCGCTTCGCCTCGGCCGCTGGGGCGCCAAAACCTGCACCGCCAGCGATGAAAACATCGCGGGCGCTCTGTTGCCCGAGCGGCACTGGGATGCGCTGCTGGTCGATTTCCCCGCCGCGCAGGCGATGATCGCCGATGGCCGCCTCGCCGCCAACGACGTCGCCCGCCGCATCGTGCTGATAAAGCCGAGCGACCGCCATGAATTGCCCACGCTCAAGGCCGCCGGCTTTACCGGCTATCTGGTCAAGCCGGTGCGCGCCGCCTCTCTGGCTGCGCGCCTGCAAGCCGAGACGTCATTCGAAAATGCGCTCGCGGACAGTGTCGAGGACATCAACGAAGCCGCCGTCGTCGATCACGCAAACGATAAAGGCAAGGGGATGGGCCTGTCCATTCTGGTCGCGGAAGACAACGACATCAACGCGCTGTTGGCGCGTGCTTTGCTGACACGCCTCGGCCATCGTCCGGTCATCGCCGGACACGGCGAAGCGGCGGTGGACGCCTGGAGCAAAGCGCGCGCCGCCGGCACGCCTTACGACCTCATCCTGATGGACGTGCAAATGCCGGGCATGGACGGGCTGGAAGCCACAGGCCGCATTCGCGCCCTCGAGGCGCTCGACGCCACGCAGGAATCGACCAGACTTGCGCCGACCCGCATCGTCGCACTCACCGCCAACGCCTATGCCGAAGACCGCGAGGCTTGCCTGGCCGCCGGCATGGACGGGCTGTTGGTCAAGCCGCTCGACCGCGAAAGGTTGCGCGACGCGCTCGAAACCGCCGCCCGCGGCGCTTCGATCGCGGCCTGAAAGGCCTTCCCAAATCTGTCATAAATTCGTATCGCTGCCATGCTGTAGGTACGGCCAGCACTTGAAATATGATTCGGCGCTCCGACATTCCGCACATAGGCAATGTTGTTTCGCCGCATGGGATCGCAAGGGATCGAAAACAGATGGCCCGCGACAGCCAGAGCTCACCGCGCAATTTGCTTGAACGTTTTCGCCCCAGTCCCGCCGTTCCCGGTTTGATTTCGTCGTTGCAGGCTTACGGCGGGTTGCAGGCCTGGGCCGCGCGCACGCACCGTCCCTCGCAAAGCCTCGGCCGGATCGGCTCACTGGAAGTGCGGCTGGCGCAGACCGCCGCCGAAGTGCGCCAGGCGCAGAAATTGCGCTACCGCGTTTTCTATCAGGAAGGCTCGGCCGTCCCCAATCCCGGCCGGCTGTTCGCGCGCCGCGATGTCGATAGCTATGACGCGATCTGCGATCACTTGCTGGTTCTCGATCACGCCGCGCGCGAAGGCCGGTCGGGCAGCCGGCCGGTCGTCGTCGGCACCTATCGCCTGTTGCGCCAGCAACTCGCCGAAGACCATGGCGGCTTCTACACCTCGAGCGAATTCGACATCGGCGGGCTGATCGCCCGGCATGGCAAGTTGCAGTTTCTCGAACTCGGCCGCTCCTGCGTGCTGGCGCCCTATCGCAACAAGCGGACTGTCGAATTGCTGTGGCAAGGCATTCACACCTACATCACCCAGAACCGCTGCGATGTGATGATCGGCTGCGCCAGCCTCGACGGCACCGAGCCGAAGCAACTCGCGCTGCCGCTGTCATTCCTGCATCACTACGCACGCGCGCCGGAAGAATGGCGGGCGCAGGCGCTGCCGGAACGCTACGTCGAGATGAACCGCATTTCCAAAGAATCGATCGATCCGAAGGAAGCGCTGCGCGCGCTGCCGCCCTTGATCAAAGGCTATCTGCGGCTGGGCGCCTATATCGGCGACGGCGCGGTGGTCGATCATGAATTCGGCACCACCGACGTCTTGATCGTGCTGCCGGTCGCGGCGATCAAGCAGCGTTACATGGAGCACTTCGGCGACGGGCGGCGGGCGGCTTAATCCCCCCTGTCATGCCCGCGAAAGCGGGCATCCAGTATTCGCCCAGGTTCGTAATTCAATCGCAGCGTCGGCGCTTACTGGGTCCCCGCCTGCGCGGGGACGACAGGTATTACAGCCTGCGCAGCGACACGTTCTCGACCAAGTGGCTGGCGCCCTTTTTCAAAATCAGATCGGCGCGCTGGCGCGTCGGCACGATGTTCTCATGCAGATTGACCAGGTTGATGCGTTCCCAGATCGACGACGCGGTCGCGGTCGCCTCCGCATCCGACAATTCCGAATAGCGATGGAAATATGATTTCGGATCGCGGAACGCGGTCGAACGCAAGGTGAGAAAACGATCGACGTACCAAGCCTTGAGCACATCGTCGTCGGCGTCGAGATAGACCGAGAAATCGAAGAAATCGGAGACGAACGGGATCGCCTTGCCGTCTTTCGGCAGGCGTCCGGTCTGTAAGACATTTAACCCTTCGACGATGAGGATGTCCGGCCGGTCGACCTCGACCCACTGGTTCGGCGTCACGTCATAGGTCAGATGCGAATAGATCGGCGCCCGCACCGGCGCGCGTCCGGCCTTCACGTCGGACAGAAAGCGCAGCAGGGCCGGCAGATCGTAGCTTTCCGGAAAGCCCTTCTTTTCCATCAGGCCTTCGCGCTCAAGCACAGCGTTTGGAAACAGGAAGCCGTCGGTGGTGACGAGATCGACCTTCGGCACATTTGGCCAGCGCGCCAAGAGCGCCTGCAACACGCGCGCGGTGGTCGACTTGCCGACCGCGACCGAGCCGGCGACGCCGATGATGTACGGCATCTTCAAGTCTTCGGTGCCGAGAAAGCGCTGCTGCGCACGGAACAGCCGCTGCGTCGCCGCGACATAAAGATAGAGCAGCCGCGACAGCGTCAGGTAAATGTCCTCGACTTCGGTAATGTCGAGACGGTCATGTAGCGAACGCAGCCGCGTCACTTCATCGACGGTCAAGGTCATCGGCGCGTCTTCGCGCAACGCCGCCCAGGCCTCGCGTGAGAATGTGCGGTACGGCGACAGGTTTTCTTCCGTGCGCTGTTCCATGAAGACTACTTTCTTGACGCCTTTTCGTCGTGCCCCGACTGCGCGGTGCGTCTGTCGAGTTCGGCTTCGACCTCGGCCAATGTCACGCCGCGCATCTTCAGCACGACGAGCAGATGATAAATCAGATCGCACGCTTCAGAAATCAGCCGGCCCTTGTCCTGCTGCACGGCAGCTATCGCGGTCTCGAATGCTTCCTCGCCCATCTTCTTGGCGCAGTGATCGACACCCTTGTCGATCAGCGCGCGGGTGTAGGACTGCGCGGCATCGGCTTGCGCGCGCGCGGCGATGCGGGTTTCGAGATCGGCGAGGGTGAATTTCGTCATGGAATTTCTCTATCACTTCTCCCCTCCCCCGCGAAGCGCTGGGAGGGGAAAGAGTCACGGATCCAGCCGCATCGGCAACCCGGATTTCGCCATATAGGTCTTGGCCTCGCGCACGGAATACTCGCCGAAATGAAAGATCGAGGCCGCCAGTACGGCCGTGGCGTGGCCATCACGGATACCCGCCACCATATGATCGAGCGTGCCGACGCCGCCGGACGCGATCACCGGAACCGGCACCGCATCCGCGACCGCGCAAGTCAGCGCAATGTCGAAGCCGGATTTGGTGCCGTCGCGGTCCATTGAGGTCAGAAGGATTTCACCGGCGCCGAGCGACACCACTTCGCGCGCATACTCAACGGCATTAATGCCGGTCGATTTGCGGCCGCCAATGGTGAAGATTTCCCAACGATCTTTTTCGCCTTGCTGCGACACCTTCTTGGCGTCGATGGCGACGACGATGCACTGCTCGCCGAATTTCTCCGCCGCTTCACGCACGAATGCACGCCGGTTCACCGCCGCGGTGTTGATCGACACCTTGTCGGCGCCGCAGTTCAACAGCTTGCGAATATCCTCGACCGTGCGCACGCCGCCGCCGACGGTCAGCGGCATGAAACAGGCTTCGGCCGTGCGCGTCACCACGTCGTAGATCGTATCGCGGTTTTCGTGGCTCGCCGTAATGTCGAGAAAGCACAATTCGTCGGCGCCGGCGGCGTCATAGGCAATCGCCGCTTCGACCGGATCGCCAGCGTCGCGCAGATTGACGAAGTTGACGCCCTTGACGACGCGGCCGTCCTTGACGTCGAGGCAGGGAATGACGCGGACTTTGAACATGGCTCAGGCCGCTGCTTTCGCGTCTTTGATCAGCTTCAAGGCCGCCGCTGGATCGAGCCGCCCGTCATAGAGCGCGCGGCCGGCAATGGCGCCTTCGAGCCGGCGCGCGCGCGGCTCGAGCATGGCCTTGATGTCCTCGATCGAGCCGAGGCCGCCGGAGGCGATGACGGGAATCGAAATCGCATCGGCCAGCGCAATCGTGGCGTCGAGGTTGAGGCCTTGCAGCAGGCCGTCGCGGGCAATGTCGGTATAGATGATGGCCGACACGCCGGCATCCTCGAAGCGGCGGGCGATGTCGAGCGCGCTGAGTTCGGATGTTTCCGCCCAACCCTGCACCGCCACCTTGCCGTCGCGCGCATCGAGACCGACGGCGACGCGGCCGTGATATTTCTTCGCAGCTTCCTTGACGAATTGCGGATCGCGCACCGCCGCGGTGCCGATAATGACACGATCGACGCCCTTACCGAGCCAGGCTTCCACTGTCGCCATGTCGCGCACGCCACCACCAAGTTGCACCGGAATGCCGATGGTCTCGAGAATACGATCGACCGCGTCGGCATTCACCGGCCTGCCGGCGAAGGCGCCGTCGAGATCGACGATATGCAGATAGGCAAAGCCCTGCATTTCAAAGGCGCGCGCCTGCGCCGCCGGATCGCGGTGAAACACCGTGGCGCGCGCCATGTCGCCCTGCTCCAGCCGCACGGCCAGGCCTTCCTTCAGATCGATGGCAGGAAACAGAATCATGCTGACACGCCCTCGTCATTCCGGACGGCTTGCGAAGCAAGACGATCCGGAATCCAGCGCTGGATTCCAGGTTCGCGCAAACGCGCGCCCCGGAATGACAGATTAGTATTCTTCATGGCTTCCACTTCAAAAAATTCGCGATCAGCCGCAGACCGAGCCGCTGGCTCTTCTCCGGATGAAACTGCGTGCCGACCATGTTGTCGCGCCCGACGATGGCGGTCAGCGGGCCGCCGTAATCGGCCTGCGCCACCAGATCGCCGGCGCTGGCGGGTTTCAGCTCATAGGAGTGCACGAAATAGGCATGCAAACCATCGCTGCCAAGCGGTATCTCGTCGAGCAGCGGATGGGCCTTGCGCATGTCGAGCGTATTCCAGCCCATATGCGGGATCTTGAGGCTCGCGTCATTCGGCGCGATGCGGATGACTTCGCCTTTGATCCAGCCAAGGCCGGGGGTCACCTGATGTTCGCGGCCCACATCCGCCATCAATTGCATGCCGACGCAGATGCCGAAGAAGGGGCGGCCGTCCTTGCGCACGCGCTGCTCAAGCGCCGCGACCATGCCGGGAATGCCGTCGAGGCCGCGCCGGCAGTCGGCGAAAGCGCCAACGCCGGGCAGCACGATGCGGTCGGCGGACGCGATGTCTTCCGGCTTGCTGGTGACGAGGATCGGCTGGTCGTGGCCGTTCTCGCGCGCCGCGCGTTCGAAAGCTTTCGCCGCCGAGTGCAGATTGCCCGAACCGTAGTCGACAATCGCAACACTCATCGCTGTGATCCCGGCTCGGGGAACAGGCCGATGACATCGGAGGATGACGGCGCGCCGCGCCGCACCGGCGCTGCATAAGTGGGCGCGGCTGGCGCGGCTGCTTCCGGTGCGCGCTCGGCCCACGCGCCAAAGAAACGGCGCTCGGCGATTTCGCGGTCTTCGGCAACGACGAAGCCGAGATTTTTCCAGCGCCGCCGCGTCAAGGTCCAGCGCCGGATCGTCGCCGCTTCAAGCCCGACCAGCAGCGCGATAACCAGCGCCGCCGCGCTCTGCACCCATGACGGCAGACCGGCGAATTTGATGCCGACGGCGACGGCGATCGTGATGATGACGTAAATGAAAAACGCCAGCCACAGCCTGCGCACCAAAAGCCATAGCGGCGCCAGCACGAAAGCCCAGAAGTGGAATCCGTCACGCACAAAGACGAAGCGTTCCGGAGCGGTGACGCTCTCGGTTTTGCGCGGCGGCGGTTCGTGCACGGTGAAAGTGGGCATCATCAATACTCGTTACAATTTCCGTCATGCTCCGCGCAGGCGGAGCATCCAGCCCTGTCTGCGCAATGCAAGCGCTAGGTCCTCGCCTGCGCGGGGACGACGCCAACTAGCCCCCCAATGTTCCCTTGGTCGATGGCACTTCGTCCTTCGCCTTCGGATCGATCGCCACCGCGGCGCGCAACGCCCGCGCCAGACCCTTGAAGCAGGACTCGGCGATATGGTGATCGTTGGTGCCGTACAGGCATTCGGCATGCAGCGTGATGCCGGCGTTCATGGCGAAAGCCTGGAACCACTCCTGCACCAGTTCGGTGTCGAAGGTGCCGACCTTGTCGCGCACGAACTCCGCCTTGAACACCAGAAACGGCCGGCCGGAAATGTCGATACAGACGCGGGTCAGCGCCTCGTCCATCGGCACATGCACATCGGCATAGCGGGTGATGCCCTTCATGTCGCCAAGCGCCTGCTTCACCGCCTGGCCGAGCGCGATGCCGGTGTCCTCGGCGGTGTGGTGGAAATCGATATGCAGGTCGCCGACCGCCTTGACGGTCAAATCGATGCGCGAATGCCGGGCCAGCAGGTCGAGCATATGGTCGAGGAAGCCGATGCCCGTCGAAATCGTCGACGTGCCCTTGCCGTCGAGGTCGACCGAGACCTCGATATCGGTTTCCTTGGTCTTGCGCTTGATCGTGGCGGTTCGCATGCCGGAGCCCTTCATTCGCGGGCCTTTTATCAGGGGTTGCGAGGATTCGCCACAGGCCCCGGCCAGGCGTTTGCAAACGCTTCCGGCCGTGCCTAGATGACCCGGGTCGCAAGGGTAAGGCTCCAAATGGTAAGCAACGACGTCCCGGTTTGGCACGGCACCACCATCCTCACCGTCCGCAAGGGCGGCACGGTCGTCATCGGCGGCGACGGCCAGGTTTCGATCGGCCAGACCATCGTCAAATCCAATGCCAAAAAGGTGCGTAAACTGGGCAAGGGCGATGTTATCGGCGGCTTTGCCGGCGCCACTGCCGACGCATTCACCTTGTTCGAGCGGCTGGAAAGTAAGCTCGAGCAGTACCCCGGCCAACTGCTGCGCGCCTCGGTCGAATTGGCAAAGGACTGGCGCACCGACCGCTATCTGCGCCGGCTGGAAGCCATGATGATCGTCGCCGACGTCAATGTATCGCTGGTTCTCACCGGCACCGGCGACGTGCTGGAGCCGGAAATGGGCGTGTCCGGCATCGGCTCCGGCGGCAATTATGCGCTGTCGGCGGCCCGCGCTTTGCTCGATGGCCCCTTGAGCGCCGAGGAGATCGTGCGCAAGTCGCTCGATATCGCCGCCGACATCTGCGTCTACACCAACCGCAACGTCACCATCGAGTCGTTGAAATCGTAACCGAGTACATCCGTTGACCGACTTCTCCCCGCGCGAAATCGTTTCCGAACTCGACCGCTACATCGTCGGCCAGAACGACGCCAAGCGCGCCGTCGCCATTGCGCTGCGCAATCGCTGGCGCCGCCTACAGCTCGACGACAGATTGCGCGAGGAGGTATTGCCGAAAAACATATTGATGATCGGGCCGACCGGTGTCGGCAAGACCGAGATTTCGCGCCGCCTAGCCAAACTGGCCGGCGCACCGTTCCTGAAAGTGGAAGCCACCAAGTTCACCGAAGTTGGTTATGTCGGCCGCGACGTCGAACAGATCATCCGCGATCTGGTGGAAATCTCGATCACGCTGACCCGCGAGCGCAAGCGAAAAGACGTGCAAACACGGGCCGAAACGGCCGCCGAAGAGCGCGTGCTCGATGCTTTGGTCGGCCCCGGCTCAGGTCCCTCGACGCGCGAAAGCTTCCGCAAAAGGCTGCGCGCCGGCGAACTGAACGACAAGGAAATCGAGATCGAGGTGCAGGCCGGTTCCGGCGGCGGCATGCCGATGTTTGAGATTCCCGGCATGCCGGGCGCGCAAATGGGCGCCATCAATATCGGCGACATCTTTGGCAAAATGGGCGGCGGCCGCACCAAGACGCGGCGCGTCACCGTGCTGGAATCGCACGACATCCTGATCAATGAAGAATCCGACAAGCTGCTCGACAACGAGCAGCTCATTGTCGAATCGATCAAGGTCGTCGAGCAGAACGGCATCGTCTTCCTCGACGAGATCGACAAGATCGCCGGCCGCGAAGGCCGCTCCGGCGCCGACGTGTCGCGCGAAGGCGTGCAGCGCGATCTCTTGCCTTTGATCGAAGGCACTACCGTCAACACCAAGCATGGCCCGGTGAAGACCGATCACATCCTGTTCATCGCCTCCGGCGCTTTCCACATTTCCAAGCCGTCCGATCTGTTGCCCGAACTGCAAGGCCGCCTGCCGATCCGTGTCGAATTGCAGGCGCTGACCCGCGACGACTTCCGCCGCATATTAACCGAGCCGGAAGCGTCGCTGATCAAGCAGTATGTCGCACTGCTCGGCACCGAGGGCGTCACGCTCGACTTCACCGAGGACGCCATCGACGCCATCGCCACTATTGCGGTTTCGGTTAATTCTGCCATCGAGAATATCGGCGCGCGCCGCCTGCAAACTGTGATGGAGCGCGTGCTCGACGAAGTGTCTTTCGCCGCCACCGACCGCGGCGGCGAAACCGTACGTATCGACGCGGCTTACGTCGACAAGCACATCGGCGACCTGGCCAAGAACGCCGATTTGAGCCGGTTTATTCTATAACGGCCGCCCCAAGCCCGCGTTTATCGTAAATCACAATTAATAGTTGAATCTTTTTTCCGTCCATTACAATTGGCCGGTTGGAACAAGTTTATGTTCTGGGAGGCGACTATGTCCGCGGCAAGCCGCAGCAAGGCAGGTGCACACGAGAATGCCGGGCGGCTTACTCCCGGGGCGCATCTTCGGGCGGAAATCGAACGGCTGGGACTGGATCAGGTCGCGGTCAGCAAGGCCACCGGGGTGTCGCGCCAGTCGGTCAATAACATCGTCAACGGCCGCCAGGCGATTTCACGCGCCATGGCCGGTAAACTTGGCCGCCTGACGGGGCGCAGTTCGGACTACTGGCTCAGTGCTTTTTTTGCCGGCACCGGCGAGGCGCAAGCGCAAGCGCGTGAAGCTTTTTACGGCGGCGTGCTGGTCAACCACCAGATCGTTCGCGCCGTAAAAAACGGCGTTATTTACATCGCGCCGTTCGACGCGACCCACGTTCGCAGCGCCGCGATCGATCTCACGCTTGGCAAGGAATTGACGCTTGCGCCCGGCGCCACCGTGACGGCGCGGACAAGAGAGCGCGTGGAATTGCCGCTGGATTATCTCGGCCGCATCGGCATCTCCGCCCAGCTCGCCGGCGACGGCATCCTTGCCAGCCATGCCTTTCAGCTCGAGCCCGGCTTCAAGGACGAGATCGACATTTGCCTGTTCAACGCCGGAAAAAGATCGCTCCGGCTGCGCGCCGGACAGCCGTTCGTCAGCCTTGAAATCTTTCATCTCGGCGCTACCCCAGACCCGTAAAATACAACCGTACGTATACTCCTGGTTGTGTAAAGCAAATGGCAATCTTTTCTTGACACATGCGGGGGGTCTCGTCCTATCCTCCAGATTGCATCGACAGATACAGCAATTTTAACGAGCGTTTGCGTATCGGGGGAGCTCAGTCATGCGGACGAAGAAAAACGGGGAAAGTACAGCGCCATGCGCCGAGCCCGGCTGCACGGCTTGGCGCGAGGAGGTGCTGAGCTGCGCCTTCGAAACCTATCTCGGCATTTCACGCCTGATCGCCACGGTGCAGATCGGGCCGAGGAACGCCCCGCCGACGCGAAAGCAACGGCCGCCGCGCCGCAGCCGCTAATCTCCAAGTCCCCGCTTGAGCCGGACATAAAGGGCGCCCTCGCCGCCATGGGCGATGGCCGCATCCTCGAAGCCGACCAGCAGAGCGCGGAATTCCGGCAGGCCAAGCCATTGCGGCACCTGGCGGCGCAGCACGCCGATTTCACCGCCGCGTCCTTTGCCGGTGATCACCAGCACCAGACGCGCATCGCGCTCCTGCGCGCTGCGCAAGAATCTCAAGAGCGCCGAATGCGCTTCATGTTGCGTGAAGCCGTGCAGGTCTATTCTCGCGTCGATCGCGTGCCTGCCTTTGGCGACGCGCGACTTCATGCGCCGCGTTAAAGGCTCCAGCGGCGGCGCGGCCGGTTTTACCGCGACAGGCGGCGTGACAGTTTTTGTCACCTTCACCGGCTTGATGAATTTCGGTGGATGCTTGGCCGGCGGCTTCGTCAGCGCCGGCACGTCGTCACCGCCGGCGTCGGCAATGTTTTTCGTTTCGGCGCGCAGCGGCTTGATCGACTGGGCGACCGTGGTCCACAGCACGCGGTCTTCGTAAGTCAGGCCGCGCCGCCTTTTGCCGTCACGGCTCATGCTGTCACGTCAGTTCGCCGAAGCGATAATGTCCTTCGGCCGCGGCTTCGGCATCGGAATGCTCTTCGTCTCCACCGCGCCACCGATCGAAACCGTCTGCGGCACCAGCATGACGAACTGCCCGAACTGCTTGATGCGGCCGGCAATGCTGGCAACACTGTCGCCGTGGCCGAAATAGATATCGGCGCGCGCCGGACCGATAATCGCCGAGCCGGTGTCCTGCGCGATAAGCAGGCGGCGGAACGGCGTTTCCGGCTTTTCGCTGGCGATCGGCAATTCAGCATCGACCCAGATCGGCGTGCCATAGACGTGAATCGATTTGTCGACCGCGGCCGAGCGCAGCGGCGTCAACTGCACGCCCTGCGCGCCGATGCATTCGTCGTTTTCGCCGAGCGCGACCTCGTTAAAGAAAACGAAGGAGCGGTTCTTGCGGCGCAATTCCTTGCCCTCGTCCGGATTGGCTTCCATGAAGTCGCGGATCTTGTCCATCGACATCTCCTCTTTCGAGACGATGCCGCGATCAACCAAAAACTTGCCGACCGGCGTATAGGGATGGCCGTTGCTGGCAATGTAATTCAGCCGCAGCAGCTTGCCGCCGTCGAGCTTGACCCGCGTCGAACCCTGGATCTGCGCGAAAAAGGCATCGACCGGATTTTTGACGTAGCAAATCTCGAGGCCCTTACCGTTGAGCGCGCCGTCTTCGATCTTGGTGCGGTCGAAATTGCCGAAGACCTTGCTCTGCTTCTTCTTCACCGCATGCGCCGGCGCGGTGTATAGCGGCACATTGTATTCATCAGTCTTGACGCGCGAGCCTTCGATCACGGGCTCGTAATAGCCGGTATAGAAGCCCTGTTCCTGGCCGTTCGCCGCCAGCCGCACCGGCTTGAAATTATCCTCAAAGAAAGCGCGCGCCTGCTCGCGGTCGAGATTGCCCGCGGCAATGGCGCGCTCGCAGACCTTGAACAGCGCGCCATAGACGGGACGCGCCGCGCGCATTTTCAAAGTGCCATGCTTTATGGCGCCGCAGCTTTTCTGGAAGGCCGCGTAGGCGGCGGCGTGGTCGTCATCGCCCCAGCCGGCGAGCGCCGCGAATGTCAGAGCCTCAGCCTGCGCGTTACGCAGCTTCAGCGTGCTCGCCGACGCGGCGCCGCTCGCGCCCGCTAAAACGCAGAGACCCAAACCAGCCCGCACCAGAAATTGCGAAGCGGGCATGGCCATCGGCTCATTGCCCGGCTTCGGTTGCGATCAGCTTCCAGTTCGGATCGCGCGATCCGAGATCGCGCGCGAAGGTCCAGACGTCCGTCACGTCGGTCACCGCCTCGGCATTGCCGTCGATAACTTCGCCGGCCTTGTTGCGGGTGACCGAAACCAGCTTGGACTGGAAGCGCACGGTGATCTGCGCGGTGCGGCCGCGCGCTTCGGCGGCGGTGATCGTCGCGTTATCGAGCGACACGAAACGGCTCTCCACGGTATCGCCGCGCTTCTCGCGCTCGATGATCGCGCCTTCGAAGCCGTCATAGACTTCGCGCGACAAAAGATTTTTCAGCGTACGGCGGTCGCCTTCGGCAAAGGCGTTGACGATCATCTCGTAGGCGGCGCGCGCGCCGGTGAGGAAATGCGCGGCGTCGAATTCGCGGTCGGCGGCGGCAATGGCGTCGAGGCCGGCCGCGATCGGCGAGCCGGGCTCGGCAATGCCCTTCCAGCGTTCGGCCGAGGTGGCCGGTTCTGCCGCATCGTCCGGCTTCTTGATCGTGGCTTCGCCGCGGTTGGGCAGGGACACGACATTTTCAGGTGTCGGACGCACCGGCTCCCGCGCGGCGTAAGGATCATACGGCGGGCGTTCGCGGCCGGTGCGCTGCCCAAGCACACTGCGCAGCCGCAGGAAAATGAACACCGCGAGCGCCAGGAAGATGATGGTGTAAATGTCGAACACGTCTTGCATTCTTTCGGCTACAGTTCCGGAAGATTGGCGTTCAGGCTGCCCGCCCCGGTGGCATAGCGGCCGCGCCCACTTCTACTATCTAACTATCTAAGCTGGTGGACGCACCGATCCAGTGGCCTGGCGCTGATTTTTCCGCGCAAATTGCCTCACCGGCAAACCTTAAACGATCACGGCGAAGACGCAACAGAACCCGTTTCTCTCACAGAAAGACCGACGATTGTGGCAAAATGGCTGTTACTGACGGTGCTGGCATTTCCGCTGGCCGAATTGGCGGCCTTTGCCGCGGTCGCCGTGGCCATCGGATTTTTCCAGGCGCTCGGCCTCTTGATCCTCGGCACGGTGGCGGGGGTCATGGTGCTGCGACACGCCGGCGGCAATCACATTGCCCGGGTGCGCAGGGCCATGAGCGAGGGTCTCAACCGCAATGGCTTTACCGCCTTGCAGGCGGATAGCACCGGCGGCTTCATCCTTTTTGCCGGGATTCTGCTGGTTATTCCGGGGTTTATCACCGACGCCCTCGGGCTTCTGGTGCTGCTGGTGCCGCTCTGGCGGGCTCTCAATGGGCGCCTCGGGCGGGGCGTCCCGCCACAGCGCGCTGACGGCGTTGTCGATCTCGGCCCGGAGCAATGGCGGCGGGTTGACGACCCGGTCTTGCCGGATCGGCGTCCGGACGATACCGGCCGTTAGCGACCGTCCTTGTTCGCCCTTGGGGCCTATGTTAGCCAACCGCCGCATAAAGTTGCGCTAGCGGCGCTCAAGGAGAAGTCATGACAACCACGAATGGCGGCCAGGGTCAGGAACCGAGCCCGGAACAGCTGCCGCAGCTCAGTGTGGTAGGCCAGTACATCAAGGACTTCTCGTTCGAAAACCCGAACGCGCCGAAGTCGCTGGCCGGCAGTCCGGAAGCGCCGCAGATCAACATCCAGATCAACGTCAACGCCGCGCCGATGTCGGACACCGACATCGAGGTGGTGCTGATGATCGCCGGCAAGGCGGAAACCGGCGGCTTGCTGATGTTCAATTTCGAGCTGGCCTTCGGCGGCGTCTTCCGCATCCGCAACGTGCCGCAGGAAAGCTTGAACGCGGTCGTGCTCATCGAATGCCCGCGCCTCTTGTTCCCGTTCGCCCGCGAGATCATCGCCACCACCGTGCGCAATGGCGGCTTCCCGCCCCTGCTGCTCGACCCGGTGGATTTCGTCGCGCTCTATCGCCAGAAGATGGCGCAGATGCCGGTAGCCGACGCCCCGGCGCAGTAAGCGCTCCAACGACTGCGACATAATCGACAGAGAACGCCTTCGCGTCGCGACGCGGAGGCGTTATGCGTTCGCGCGCTGGCGGACTCAACGGTCCGTTAACCGCATCATACTACTTCAAACTGTGGTTCACCCCCGTTTGGAATGACCTTGAAGCAAGCCTACAAGTTCCATCGCAAGATACTGGATGCCGGACTTCTGATCGGCCTGTCGATGGGCGCACTGTATGCTGGCGCTCGGACCGGACTGACGCCGCAAGATCCTTCCGGGGGCGTGGCGGTCGTGTTCGCGCCGTGGACTCCGGCCAGTGCGGTCGTCTCGCAGGCCGTCGCAGCAGGCGGCCGCTTCGTCCGCTTCGGAGGCCTGCCCTTCGTCGCCATCGTGGTACCGGATGACGCCTCCTATCCGGACAGAATGTTCAGCGAAGGTGCCTGGCTCGTGGTCGATTCACAAACGCCTGGCGGTTGCTTCACCGCAAAACCGAACGTCCGGGAAATTTTATGACCAGTCTCGACGCCCTGCAACGAACCATGGCGAAAGCGCTGATCGCCCTCGCCGTCGCAGGAATTCCTGTCCAGTCGCTGGCCGCGTTGGCGATCAACCGGTCGGCTGCATCGGCCGGCATCATCGCCGCCGTGCTGGCGGCGGCGCCGGTCATTGCCATGCTGTTGGGCCGGCCGCTGATCGTCGTGGCGTTCGCACTTGTCGTGGCGCTGGTCGGCCAGACGTCTCTGCTTGTTTTCACTTTTACCGGCCATCCGTGGCAGGTCGAAATGCATTTCTATTATTTCGTCGTGCTGGCGTTGGTATCCGGATTCTGCGACTGGCGCGTTGTGGTTGCCGCTGCCGGCCTGATTGCGATCTACCATCTTGGCCTGAACACACTGTTGCCGGCCGCCATTTTTCCGGGCGGCAGCGATATTGTGCGCGTCCTCGTGCACGCCCTCGCCGTGATCGTCGAAACCGCGATGCTCGTCGGCATCGGCTATGCGATACGATCGGCCTTCGCCCAGGCCGAAAAAGCGCATCGTGAAGCCGAGCTCGCCGCTGCCGAACTCGCACGCATCGGCCAGCGGCGCGAGCAGGACCTGACGGCGACGACAATCCGGGCCGATCGCATGAGCGACATGCTCGACCGCTTCAAGCGGGAAATGGCGGAATCGACCGAGATTCTCCATTTGGCGGCGCAGGCTTTGCAGTCCGATGCCGACAGCCTCAACACCGCCGCAACAAATGCCAATGCACAATCGGCGACGGCCGGCACGGCATCGGAGCAGACCGCCGAGAAAATGCGATCCGCCGCCGCAGCTAACGAAGAACTGGCAGTCACCATCGCCGACGTCGGCTCCAATGCCGCGCGATCCTCGCATCTTGCGGCGGCAGCTGTCAGCGAAGCGGCAAAGACGAGCGCCACCATCGATGAACTTGTCATGGTCGCCGGCGAAATCGGCAAGGTAACGGGACTGATCAGCGCCATCGCCGCGCAGACGAACCTGCTCGCGCTTAACGCAACCATCGAGGCCGCGCGTGCCGGCGAGGCGGGCCGCGGTTTTGCCGTTGTCGCGCAGGAGGTGAAGGCGCTGGCCGGTGAAACCGCAAAGGCCACCGCGGAGATCGGCGAGCGGATCGCCGCGATGCAAGTCGCAACCGGCCGTTCCGTCGAAGCGATTCAATCGATCTCCGGCACGATCCGAGAACTCGATCAGTTCTCGGCCCGTATTGCCGAAGCCGTCGAACAGCAGGCCGAAGCGGCCCGCGAAATTGCCGCCAACGTCAATGCCGCCGCCGTTAGCGTGCAACAGGTCGGCGGCGCCATCGTTCAGATTGAAGACGTGGCGGACCAGGCGTCACGTTCAGCCAGCAAACTAACCGATGCGGCGACAGGCGTCGCCGACCAGACCCGGCGGATTCGCGATCAGGTTCAAACCTTGACCGAAGAAATCCAGAAGATTCCGGCATAAGCCGCAATCCTTCCACATCGTCACGTCGTCGAGTAATTCCGCCAGATCGCATTCTCGCCGAGCGTGGCGACGAATTGCGCGTGCGCGATGCGATCGGCCTCGGTCAGGCGGGGCGCCAAAGGCGCCGGACGGACACGGACGACAGCGGCCCCGTCAATGCCGACGCTGCGCACACCGACGCTTTCGGCCAGGCCGAACGAGGCCTGCCGGCCACCGAGCAATTCCAGATAGACCTCGGCGAGAATTTCAGCGTCGAGCAGCGCGCCATGCTTGGTACGGCGCGAATTGTCGATGCCGTATTTGCCGCACAGCGCATCGAGATTATACGGCCCGGCCGAATGCTTGCGCCGCGCCAAAGCCAACGTATCAACCAGCCGGTCGCGCGAAATCAGCGCGCGATTGTGCCGCTTGAGTTCGGCACAGAGAAAGCCGTGATCGAAACTGGCATTGTGAATGACCAGAGGCGCGTCGTCGCCGATGAAGGCGAGGAAGTCATCGACCACGTCGGCGAAGCGCTTGTGCGTGCGCAGGAACTCGATCGACAGGCCGTGAATCGCGAAGGCTTCCGCCGGCATGTCGCGGTCGGGATTGAGATAGGCGTGAAAAGTCGCACCGGTCGGAATCCGGTTCAGCAGTTCGACACAGCCGATCTCGACCAGCCGATCGCCCTTGTTAGGATCGAGGCCGGTGGTTTCGGTATCAAGAACGATTTCGCGCATGTTGGGTTCGCCCGTTACTGCCGATTCGGCATCTTACTCACCTGCGCCAGAATTTCACGTACCTGGGCGCGGGCGGCGTCAAATCCCTGCGACGTATCCACGACGAAATCGGCGCGGGCGCGCTTCTCCACATCCGGCATCTGCTTGGCGAGAATGGCAGCAAATTTTGACTGCGTCATGCCGGGCCGCTCGAAGGCGCGCGTCTTCTGCACATCGGCAGGCGCCGACACAACCACGACGGCGTCACAGCGCGCATCGCCGCCGGTCTCATACAGCAAGGGAATATCAAGCACCGCAACCTTGGCGCCGCTCGCCTCGGCGTCAGCCAGGAACCGCTCGCGCACCTGCAGCACCAAAGGATGCACGATCTGTTCGAGCCTGCCGATCGCCGCTTCGTCGCCGAGAACCTTCTGGCCGAGTTTGGCGCGATCAACGATACCGCCGCTGGTCGTGCCTGGAAACGCCCTCTCGATCAATGGCGTTGCTTCGCCTTCATAAAGCCGATGCACCGCGGCGTCGGCGTCGTGCACCGGCACGCCTTCGTCGGCGAACATTTTTGCCGTCGCCGACTTTCCCATGCCGATCGAGCCGGTCAGACCGAGGATGAACATTCAGCCGTCCACAAAACCATTGGTACGTAAATACGCCAGCAGCGGCAATAGCGGCAAGCCGAGAATGGTGAAGTAGTCACCTTCGACGCGCTCGAACAAATGAATGCCGATGCCCTCGAGCTGATAGCTACCGACGCTCGACAGCGCGGTGTCGCCGGCCATGTCGAGATAATCGTCAAGGAAGCGGTCGGAAAAATTGCGCATGGTCAGCCGCGCGGTATCGGTGAGTTCGAACAGAACCTCGCCGTCGCGCACCAGAGCCAGCGCCGAATGCAGCGCGTGGGTCTGTCCGCGCAGCGCGCGCAATTGTTGCGCCGCATCGGCGCGATCGACGGGTTTGCTGAAACGCGCGCTGCCGAGCGCCAAAGTCTGATCGCAGCCGAGCACCAGGTGCCCGCTTTGCGTTGCCGCAACAGAATCGGCCTTGGCCCGCGCCAGTAACGCCGCGGCGGCGGCCGCATCCATCACGCCGGCTTTCGCCTCAACAGCGCGCTCATCGATCTGCGCCGGACGGATGCCGAAGCGCAGCCCGGCCGCCGCCAGAATCTTGCCGCGGATATCGCTCTTCGAGGCGAGCACCAGAGGTTGCGGGGCAATCCAAAGCGGCATGGGTATCCTTTACGACGCGAGCGCTTAACCCGTGATCGGTCGCCGGCGGCGTTCGACCAAGAGCTTCATCACCGCGGCAGCGGTTTCCTCGATCGAGCGGCGGGTCACGTCAATTAGCGGCCAGCCATGTTTGTTGCAGAGCCTGCGTGAATAAGCGACCTCCTCGGCGACCGCAGTCTTGTCGATATATTGATCGTCGTCGCGATGCGCGTTAAGACCCAAAAGCCGATTCTCGCGAATCTGCACGATCCGTTCCGGACTGGCGAAAAGTCCAATCACCAGAGGCCGCGTCAGCTTTTCCACCTCCGGCGCCAGCGCCACGCCCGGCACCAAAGGCACGTTACCGGTTTTGACGCCGCGGTTGGCAAGATAGATTGAAGTCGGCGTTTTCGACGTCCGCGACACGCCGATCAGCACGACATCGGCTTCTTCAAGACCTTCGACATGCTGCCCGTCGTCATGGAACATCGTGTAGTTGAGCGCGTCGATGCGATGAAAATACTCGGCGTTGAGAACGTGCTGCGCGCCGGCGCGTAAAATGGTCTCGGCGCCGAGATAGGACTGGAACAGCCGCAAAATCGGTCCCAGAACCGACATGCAGGGCAGACCGAGATCGCGGCAGGTATTCTCAAGCGACGCGATCAGGTCTTCTTCCAAGAGCGTATAAAGGACGAGGCCCGGCGCTTCGGTGATTTCAGCCAGCACATGGTCGAGCTGCTTTTTCGAGCGCACCATCGGGTACAGATGTTCGACCGGCGACACATTGGCGTATTGCGCCGCGGCGGCGCGCGCCACCGTAATCAGCGTTTCGCCGGTCGCGTCGGAGACCAGATGGAGATGAAAGTAGCCGGTGTCTGGCATCTGTATAGCCGCCGGATGGCATGTGGACAGGACGGGAAAAACCGGGCCGAACGACGACCATGTAAGCGGGCGGGACGGGTTGGGTCAATTTTTGTCCCCATCACTCAGCCTGTGGCCGTGCTGGCGGCGGCCATTTGCACGTCACGCGAAATTGTGGACACGGACTTGGGGACAGCAGGGGATAAAGGGCGCAAAGCCCTGTAAAAAGAAGCTTCCTACTGTGGACGAGACGGTCGGAAAAAACTGGGATTAGGAATAAGACTGCGGCAAGCGGTGGACAGATTGTTGACGCTCAGTCATGAGTCCAATCGACAGCCTAATAAACACTACAAAAAGAACTTATAGAGTCTTTATGAAAGAAGCCGCTCAAGCCAACGGCATGGGGATAAAGCCGCTCATTCGTGTGCTCCAGGGCCAGCGCGAAGAGATTCCGCCGATCTGGATGATGCGTCAGGCAGGACGGTATTTGCCTGAATATCGTCAGGTCCGCGAAAAGGCAGGGGGGTTTCTCAATCTCTGCTTCAATCCGGAATTGGCTGCCGAAGTAACGCTGCAACCGGTGCGAAGGTTCGGCTTCGACGCGGCTATTTTATTCTCCGATATTCTGATTATGCCGTTGGCGCTCGGTCGCAAGGTTGAGTTCCTCGCCGGCGAAGGCCCCAAGCTCGAGCCGATGGGGGATGCCGACGCGCTCAAGGGCATGCGCGATCAGGCCGATGGTGATGTTTTCGCGCCGATCTATGAGACGGTGCGGCGAGTCAAAGCCCAGCTCGATCACAAGACGGCTTTGATCGGCTTTTGCGGCGCGCCATGGACGGTGGCGACTTATATGGTTGCCGGTGAAGCGACGGGCGATCAGGCGCCAGCGCGCCATTTTGCCTACCGCGATCCAGAGGGTTTTTCCCGGCTGATCGAATGTCTGGTGCGCGGCTCGATCGACTATCTGGTCGGCCAGCTTAAGGCCGGTGCCGAAGTCGTGCAGATTTTCGATACTTGGGCTGGCGTTCTGCCGCCGGAGCAGTTTGATCGCTGGTGCATTCAGCCAACGCAGAAAATCGTGCAAGGTGTTCGCGCCCAGGTGCCGGGTGCCAAGATTATCGGTTTTCCGCGCGGCGCTGGCGCCATGGCGCTGCCTTATGCCGAACTCACCGGCGTCGATGGCCTGGGGCTGGACTGGATGTTTCCGCGCAGTCTCGCGCGCGATATTCTGCAGCCGCATGTTGCGGTGCAGGGTAATGTCGATCCGCTGGCCTTGCTTGCCGGCGGCGCCGCGCTTGACCGTGAAGTTGATGATGTGATGACGCTCGCCGACGGCCCGCTGATCTTCAATCTTGGCCACGGCATTCTGCCGGCCACGCCGATCGAACATGTAGAGCGCATGCTGAAGCGGGTGCGTGGGAACTAGCCCATGTACCTTTGGCTCAAAGCCTTCCACATCATCGCCGTCCTCTCGTGGATGGCCGGCATGCTCTATCTGCCGCGGTTGTTCGTCTATCACTCCACCGCCGAGCCGGGCTCGACGCAGGCGAAGACATTCGAGGTGATGGAGCGTCGCCTGCTCAATTACATCATGACGCCGGCGATGGGCCTGACCCTCATCCTTGGCTTTATTTTGATGCTGCAAGGGCAGTGGCTGACCGCCGGCTGGCTGCATGCCAAGCTCCTTTTGGTGCTTATCATGGTCGGCATGCATGCGTTCCTGAGCCGTTGGGCGGCCGATTTTCGTATAAATCGGAATACGCATACCCAGAAATTCTTTCGTATAATCAATGAAGTACCGACGATCCTGATGATCCTCATCGTGATCCTGGCGGTGGTGAAGCCGTTTTAGCTTTTGGCGGCCCGCAAACCACGTTAACGCTGCCCCTGGCCGCTTTCTTTGGCGCCCCTTGCGCGAAAGCGCTCAATCTCATATGTTAGAGAAATCCCACCGAACGCAGGCGGATGCAGTCGCGTACCGGAACCGAACAGTTCGGACCGGTCGAAAGCATCAGGCGCCGGGACCTCTCCCAAAGCGCCCTCCTTTAATCCAGCCTGCGATCCCTACCTCTCTCTTTAGCCAGCCTTGGTCCTGTATTTTTAAATGGCCGCGCTGGACTCCCATAGGACCTAACCCGCATGCGGGAAATGAAGCTCCAGGACCTCAAGTCCAAAACCCCTGCCGAACTGTTGTCGTTCGCCGAAGAGCACCAGGTCGAGAACGCCTCCACCTTGCGCAAGCAGGAGCTGATGTTCGCGATCCTGAAGCAGCTCGCGACGCAGGAAATCGACATTATCGGCGAAGGCGTCGTCGAAGTTCTTTCCGACGGCTTCGGTTTTTTGCGATCGCCGGAATCGAACTACCTGTCCGGGCCTGACGACATCTACGTCTCGCCTTCGCAGATCCGCCGCTTCGGCTTGCGCACCGGCGATACCGTCGAAGGCCAGATACGCTCGCCGAAGGACGGCGAACGCTACTTCGCGCTGCTCAAGGTCAATACCATCAATTTCGAAGACCCGGAGAAGGCGCGCCACAAGATCAACTTCGATAACCTGACGCCGCTCTATCCCGATACGCGGCTGCGCATGGAGCATGACGACCCGACCAAGAAGGATCTGTCGGCCCGCGTCATCGACATCGTCGCGCCGATCGGCAAAGGCCAGCGTGCGCTTGTCGTCGCGCCGCCGCGCACCGGCAAGACCGTGCTGCTGCAGAACATCGCGCACGCCATCACCGCCAACCATCCGGAATGCTATCTGATCGTGCTTTTGATCGACGAGCGCCCGGAAGAAGTCACCGACATGCAGCGTTCGGTGAAGGGCGAGGTCGTCTCCTCGACCTTCGACGAACCGGCGACACGCCACGTTGCCGTGGCCGAAATGGTCATCGAAAAGGCCAAGCGCCTGGTCGAACACGGCCGCGATGTCGTCATTCTGCTGGACTCGATTACGCGCCTCGGCCGCGCCTACAACACCGTGGTGCCGTCGTCCGGCAAGGTGCTGACCGGCGGCGTCGATGCCAATGCGTTGCAGCGGCCGAAGCGTTTCTTCGGCGCCGCGCGCAACATCGAAGAAGGCGGCTCGCTGACCATCATCGCCACCGCGCTGATCGATACCGGCTCGCGCATGGACGAAGTGATTTTCGAAGAGTTCAAGGGCACCGGTAACTCGGAACTGATCCTCGACCGCAAGGTGGCCGACAAGCGCACCTTCCCGGCCATGGACATCACGCGCTCCGGCACCCGCAAGGAAGAACTGCTCACCGAGCCGGCCGTGCTCAAGAAGATGTACGTCCTGCGCCGCATCCTCAATCCGATGGGCACGATGGACGCCATCGACTTCCTGCTCGACAAATTGCGCAACACCAAGAGCAACGCCGAATTCTTCGAGTCGATGAACACCTAAAGCGCTACACTCAGTTGTCGAACGAAATGAGATCGCCCGCTTCGTGCGGGCGGTCTTTTTTATGTCCGGCGGTGCGCTCTAGCGGCGAAAATTCCAGCCGTCCGAGTAAAACTTCTCGGCGATTTCCTGCTCGAAACGATCGTTGAAGCCGCCGTCGCGCCAGCCGACCACCCGGTCGATGTCGATCTGGGTTTGCCGTTCGCGCGACCGGAGCGCCGCGTCATAAAGCCGGCGGAAAAAGCTGCGGCGCTGCGGCGCGGCTGTTGCGGCGGGCAGATAGGCCTGGCCGTGAAAAGCCGATGGGCGGGCAACATGGGACATGGCCGTTCTCCTTGTTGGCGGTCTGCTATTGAGCAGGCCTCAGGCATTGAGCAAAAAATCTGCTAAAAACGGCACGTTGACAAAGGATAAGCTCTCAGCCGACAGTTGAGATTATCTCATGCATACACCGGCACCCCCGCTGTCCGCCCTGCGCGCCTTCGAGGCGGCCGCGCGTCATCTCAGCCTGACGCGGGCGGCCGAGGAATTGCACGTCACACCGGGCGCGCTTAGCCACCAGATTCGCGGGCTCGAGGAACTGCTCGGCGTCAAACTGTTCGAGCGCAAGGTGCGGGCTATTGCGTTGACCGCAGCAGGCCGTCAGCTTTATCCGGGATTGCAGACCGGCTTCGGCCATATCCGCGACGCGGTCGCCAGCCTCGATGCCGCGCATGCATCGAACATTCTGGTGGTCAGCACATCGCCCGGTCTGACGTCGAAATGGCTGGCGCCAAGGCTCTATCGATTCAGCGATGAATTTGCCGATGTCGACGTGCGTATTTCGTCGTCGTTCACCAATGCCAATTTCGAAACCGATGGCGTCGATATTGCCGTGCGCCACATGCGCGCCGATCCGGCTCCGGACCCCGCGCTTGAAATCGAGAAGCTCGCCGACATTGCCTTGATCGCCGTTTGCAGTCCGCGCCTAATTGAAAAATACGGTGCGGTGAAGAATGTGGGCGACCTGGCCCGCTTCCCGTTGATCCACGACGAGTCGATCAGTCCCCGCGTGCAGGCGCCGAACTGGAGCGAATGGTTCGCCGCTGCGGCCGTCAGCGGCGTCGATCTGCGGCGCGGGCTGCATTTCAACAGCGCCGATCACGCGCTCGATGCCGCTGGCGAAGGGGCCGGGGTTTTACTGGCGCACGATCTCATGGCCTATGACGATTTGCGCACGGGGCGCTTGATCATTCCGATCGACCTTCCGTTACGCGCCGGCCGTGCCTTTCACCTCGTGTGGCCGAAGGGCCGCCGGCCGAGCCGCGCGGCGGAAGGTTTCCGGCGCTGGATCAAGAACGAAATCGCGGTCATGGACTGGAGCAGGATCAAGCGAGCCGCGGCGTCAAAGAATAGCGCCCGATAAGAAGCGCACAACACAATCCGTAAGGTGCAGATCAGCAAGGGCCTGATTGCGCCGGCGCCGTGGAGCCAGTGGCTGCAGCAGGGCGCGGCAGCGTCGCGGCTGGCGCGCTCAGCCTGATCGCCGCATAGACGGCGAGGAAGGCAACAACAATGCCGGCGGCGACATCGATGAAATAATGCGTGCCGACAATCGGCGTCGCCAGGATCAAACCGGCGTTGAGCGTAAGCGACAGCCAGCGTACGGCCGGGACGCGCCACGTCGCCCAGATGAACAGCAGCGCGCCGATGGTGTGGAAGCTCGGAAAGGTCAGCAGGCCTTCCAGCGTGTCGAGCCGCATCAGGAACGGCGCGCCGGAGCGCAACTGCTCGACGATCGGAATATGCACGCCGAAGCCTTCCGGCAGCGGCGCACCGACCGGCAGGCCGAGATCGAGGTAGGTTGTCGACAAGGCCGGCATGACAATCGAGATCAACACGGTGGCGAACAGCGAAAGCCCCGCGGCAAAGGTGAACTGTTGCAGCCGCTGCATCTGGTTGGCGAAGAACAGCACTACCGGCACGACGACGAATTGCGGCATCAGCGTGAAGTAGGCCAGCACCAGCGCGTTGTGCAGCAGGCGATGCCCGGCAAAGAAATCGAGATAGAGGCGCCGGTCGATGCCGAGCGCCTGGTCGATGGCGAGCAGTTCGTCGTCGACCAGCGGAAAGCTCATTGCCATGGCGGCATAGCTCATCATCGTGCCGAAGATCAGCACCAGCAGGATCTGCACGAAGCCCTCGGCCATGCCGCGCACGCGCGCATCGGGCCGCACGGTGCTGTAGAGCCACCAGGTTACGCCGAGCACGGCGAAGGGCACGATCAGGACGGTGAGGCTGGCCGGTGCGACGCGCAAGCCCGTCAGGGCGCAGCCGGCCACGGTAAAGGCCGCCATCACGGCGATCAGCAGCCAGATGGCCCGGGCACAGGTGGATCGCGCGGCGGCGTGCGGACGTTCCATCCCGCCGGAACTAGAGCAATCGGCTTAAATAAGCCCTACCGGGGGCTGCGGTTTTTATCAAAAGGCGGTGTTCAAACCGCGTTCATGGCTGCGACAGCGGCGGCAATCGCCTCTGGTTCTGTCACCGGCAGCGAACAGCGCTCCCCCACGCAAACAAACGCGGCGCTTCCCGTCACTGCCTTCAGCTTGTCCTGCGCCGGGTGCGACGGCGGCAGATCGGCGGCTTTTTCCGCGCGCAGCACGATGCGGCCGACGAAGGGCAGCTTCAGCGCCGCCTGCGCGAAGCGCTCGGCGTCTGGTCCGGTGCAGACGATCTCGGCGCCGCGCAGCCGCAGGTCGAGCGCATTCAACAGCGCGACGTGGCCGAACAGGTTTTGCCCGGCCATGGCCAGAATGTCTTCGAGCAGCCGGTCGGCCTGCCCGCGCCATGTGTCGTCGCCGGAAAGTACCGCGAGCCGCACCAGATTTTGCGCCGCCACGGCGTTGGCATTCGGCGTCGCGTCATCGGCGGTCGAATGCGGGCGCAGCAACAGGTCGCTGGCGTCGTCCGCCGACCAGAAATAGCCGCCGGTCTCGGGATCGGCGTAATGCGCATCGAGCGCGCGCTGCCACGCCAGGGCCTGATCGAGAAAGCGCGGCTGGCCGGTCGCTTCAAACAACGCCAGAGCGGCGCGGATCATCGCGGCGAAGTCGGAGGCCAACCCCGGAAACAGCAATTGTCCGTCGCGCCACGAGTGACCGAGGCGATCCCCCTTCGTCATCGACGTGGCGATGAAATCGAAGGCACGCCGCGCCATGGCGAGCCATGACGGCTCATCGAGAATGGTCCCGGCATTGACCAAAGCGGCGATCATCAGCCCGTTCCAGTCGGCCAGCACCTTGTCGTCGAGGCCGGGCCGCACGCGCGCCGCGCGCGCGTCGAGCAGAATGGCGCGCAGCGCTGTCAGCCGTTCTTCGTCGGCCTCCGTGCGCGCCGGCGCATTGGAGCGGTTGAGAATATTGTGGCCTTCGAAATTGCCCTCATCGCTGACGTCGTAATGCCGCATGAAGAAGCCGCCGGCCTCAGGGCCGATCAGCTCGATGATCTCGTTCTTCGACCAGACATAGAACTTGCCCTCCTCGCCTTCCGAGTCGGCATCGAGCGAGGCGGAGAAGCCGCCTTGCGGCGTCGTCATTTCGCGCTTGAGCCATTCGACGGTTTCGCGCGCCCGCGTCGCGAACAGCGCATTGCCCGATCGCTGATAGGCCAGCGCCAGCAACTCCAGCAATTGCGCGTTGTCGTACAGCATCTTCTCGAAATGCGGCACCAGCCACTTGTCGTCGACCGAATAGCGCGAATAGCCACCGCCGAGATGGTCGTAGATGCCTCCCTCGCTCATGCGTTCCAGCGTATGCTCGACGGTTTCGAAGAAACGGACGTCCCCGGTTCTCAAACCCGCGCGCCACAGCATTTCCAGAATCGACGGCTGCGGAAATTTCGGCGCGCCGCGCAGGCCGCCATGCGTTGTATCGAAGGCATTGCCGAGTTGCTTGGCGGCGCCGTCCAACTCCTTCAAGCCGAACACCACCTTGCCCTGCGGCCGCGCGCGGTCGGCGAGCCGCGCCAGCAAGGCGGCGCGGTTCTGCTCGATCTTCTGCGGTTCGTCGCGAAACAGCCGCGACACTTCGCGCAAAATATCGGTAAAGGCCGGGCGGCCGAATTTCGATTCCTTCGGAAAATATGTGCCGCCCCACACCGGCTCGGCCGAAGGCGTCAGAAACATGGTCAGCGGCCAGCCGCCCTGCTCGCCCAAGAGATGCAGCGCGTTCATGTAGATCTGGTCGATATCCGGCCGCTCTTCGCGATCCACTTTGATGTTGACGAACAGCTCGTTCATCACCTGCGCCGTCGCCTCGTCCTCGAACGACTCATGCGCCATCACATGGCACCAGTGACAGGCGGCGTAGCCGATCGACAGCATGATCGGCCGGTTCGAACGCTTCGCCTCGGCCAAAGCCTCGGGCCCCCACTGCCACCAGTCCACCGGGTTGTGTTTGTGCTGCAGCAGGTAGGGCGAGGTCGCCTGCGCCAGACGGTTGAGGTGGGTGGTGGTGGGAGAAGACATGAGTGTTTATAGCGCGCAGCGGCGCGTCCGTCATTGAGTGTCATGCCCGCGAAGGCGGGCATCCAGTAAACACAAACGGTGCAGCGATTACTGGGTCCCCGCTTGCGCGGGGACGACAGAAATTACTTCACCCAGGTCTCACGTTTGCATAACACCATGGCGACGCAACCTTCCAGGCTCAGGGCATTGGCGCTCTTCAAAGTGACGACGCCGGAATAGGTCTTGCCGGATTCGACGTCGAGCAGGTCGCCTTTCCAGACATTGTCGCCGGATTTCGCCGCGCCTTTCATGATCACCGTGCCGATGGTGTTCTTGCGCGCCTGATCCTTGACGCCGATGATCTTGCCGCACAGTCTGCCGCCGCAGTTATAGAAGTTGACCTGCGTGCCGGTCGAAGGCCGCGTCCAGTTGCCATAAGGGTCGGCGGCCTGCGCCGTCGAGGCAAAGGAAGCGCAGCTGAGCGTCGCGGCGATGAGTGTTACGATTCTGGCCTTCATGGTGTCCTCCCGGTTTTTATTGCCCGCAGTCTAGCAAAGCGGCACTTAGGAGTCGCTAGCGCGTGCTGGTTTGCTGCGCTGCGGTCACGCGCCAGATCGTGTTGCCGACATCGTCGGCCACCAGCAACGCGCCGTCCCTGGCGATGGTGACGCCGACTGGCCGGCCGAGCGCCTTGTCGTCGGCGCTGATAAAGCCGGTCAGCACGTCGAGCGGCATATCGGCGGACGGCTTGCCATTGGCGAAGGGCACAAACACCACCTTGTAGCCGGAGCGCGGCTTGCGGTTCCAGGAGCCGTGTTCGCCGACAAAGGCGCCGCTCATGAAAGCCTGCGGCAGGCGGGCTTTGTTGCCCTCGCTGGTTTGCGCGAAAGTCATGCCGAGCGGCGCGACGTGATTGCCGAGCGCGTAGTCGGGCTTGATTGCTTTCGCCACCAGTTCAGGATTTGGCGGCTTTGCGCGCTCATCGACATGCTGGCCCCAATAGCTGAAAGGCCAGCCGTAGAAGCCGCCGTCCTTCACCGAAGTCAGGTAGTCGGGCACCAGATCGCTGCCGAGTTCATCGCGCTCGTTGACAACGGTCCACAGTTCGCCGGTCGTCGGCTCGAAGTCTAAGCCGTTCGGATTGCGCAAGCCGCTGGCGAAGACGCGCTTGTTGCCGGTGGCAAGATCGACTTCGAGAATAGCGGCGCGCATCGTCTCCGCCTCAAGCCCGTTCTCTCCGACATTGCTGTTCGAGCCGACGGTCGCATAAAGTTTTGTACCGTCCTTGCTGGGAAGAATGTTCTTGGTCCAGTGATGGTTGATCGGCCCGCCCGGCAGGTCGGTGAGCTTTTCGCCCGGCGTGGTAATTTCGGTCGAGCCTTCCAGATATTTGAAACGCACGATGGCGTCGGCGTTGGCGACGTAGAAATCGCTGCCGATCAGCGCCATGCCGAACGGCGAATAGAGGTCCTTGAGAAACACGGTTTTCGTCTCGGCAACGCCGTCGCCATCGCGGTCGCGCAAAAGCGTGATGCGGTTGGCGCTCTCGACGCCGGCGCCGGCCTTGCTCTGCACGAGGCCCATGATCCAGCCTTTGATGCTGAAGCCGGTGTCCTCCTTTTTCGGCTTGTTGCTTTCCGCCACCAGCACGTCGCCGTTCGGCAGGACATAAACCCAGCGCGGATGGTCGAGGCCCTTGGCAAAGGCGTTGACGGCGAGCCCGTTGGCGGCTGTCGGCTTAGCGCCCTCCGGCCATTTCGCACCTTCGGCAATGTTCACCGTCGGGAAAATCGTTTTCGTTGGCGCCGGGATGGTCGGGTTGGGGCCGTGCGAGGCCTGCTCGGGCAGTTTTGAACTGTCGCCGCAGCCGGCAAGCGTGAGCAGCGAAAGGGCTGCCAGAAAAACCGTGAGATTGTGACGCATGCTGCCTCCGCGCATTTGACGCGGTCGTCCGTTCGCCCCACGCGGCCCGCAGGTTTTAACAGCCGGGACTGCAGAATCGTTCCGGCGTCTGCTTCCGGTTCGCGGCTTTTGTTTCCCGCTCCCCGCATGCGGGAGAGGGTGGCGCACGCAGTGCGCCGGGTGAGGGCGAAGCTTACTACGCCTGATCCTGAGGGCCTGTCCTCGGGCTTGACCCGAGGAAGCCCGCCGAGCGTTAGTGAAGGCGGGGCGTCTCGAAGGATGAAGGCGGCCCAATGGTTAGAGACGCGCTGCTTGCGCAGCGCTCCTCACCATGAGGCCGAGTCAGGTCGGACGACATGCGTGGCTTCTCGTCCGGTAAAACGAAACCGGATTGAGCTCGGTCGTTGGGGTACGACCCTAAGATCGATAGCACAGGCCCCTTACCCCGCCAGCCCGACAAACATCGCTAGCGCCTGATTGAGCCGCGCAAGGTCGGGATCGCTCAGTTGTCCGATGCGATAGCCGAGCTTGGCTTTCGGCACGGTCAGAATTTTATCGACCATGATGCGCGACATAAATTGCAGGCCATTGAGCGGGCTTGGTTCGATTGCGACGCGAAACAGCGGCAGATCGGTCGGGTCGCGGGTGAAACCGCAAATTGTCACCGAGTTGAGCACTTCAAAATGCCGATGTTGAATGACAACGACGGGACGCGGCTTGCCGCCGTAGTCGGCGCCGCTTGCGCTCGTCCAGATTTCACCGCGCGTCAATCGAGCGTTCCGACGGACATCGCGTCGACCCAGGCCTGATCTTGCGCGGCGTGGCGGCTCTTATTGGCAAGTGTCGATTGACGGCGCGCCTCGGTGGCGAATTTCGGCGAACGCATATCGGGCACCCATAAAGTCACCGGGCGCATGCCGTTGGCGCGCAGGCGGGCGCGATGTGCGCGCACCTTGTCCCGCGATGTCGCAGGTTTTGCCTTGCGGGTCTTGTCGCTTGGCTGCGTCGGCTTCGATCCCATGCCATTGACCTCCGGTTACCTGTAACCTATCGCCGTTTTGGCTTTACCCGCAAGCCGCAATTGGCTTCAACCTGAGCATGCCAAACGCGGACACCATCTTCGCCCTCTCCTCCGGCCGGCCACCGGTGGCGATTGCCGTCATCCGCATTTCCGGGCCGCGCGCGGGCGCCGCGCTGACCGCGCTCGGTGTGAAAATCCCCGAACCGCGAAAAGCCGGTCTCGCCCGCATCCGCGATCCGCGCTCCGGCGGGATTATCGACGAGGCTTTGGTGCTGTGGTTTCCGGCGCCACACAGCGAGACCGGCGAGGACGTTGCCGAATTGCAGGCGCATGGCGGCCGCGCGGTGATCGCGGCGATTCTCGATGCGCTGGCGCGGATCGACGGCCTGCGCATGGCCGAGGCCGGTGAGTTCACCCGGCGCGGCTTCGAGAACGGCAAGCTCGATCTCACCGCGGTCGAAGGCCTGGCCGATCTGGTCGGCGCCGAAACCGAAGGCCAGCGCCGGCAGGCGTTCCGGCAGATGAAGGGCCTGCTCGGCAACCGAGCCGAGACTTGGCGCAAGCGGCTGATCCAGGCGCTGGCTCTGGTCGAAGCGCGCATCGATTTTTCCGACGAGGCCGATGTGCCCGAAGAGCTGGTCGCGCCGGCTTTGAAAATCGCGCGCGAGCTGAAGGATGAGATTGCAGCGGCGCTGGCCGATGGCCGTCGCGGCGAGCGCCTGCGCGAAGGTCTGGTGGTGGCGATCGCCGGGCCGCCCAACGCCGGCAAATCGACGCTGCTGAACCGGCTGGCCCGGCGCGAGGTGGCGATCGTGTCGCCTTATGCCGGCACGACGCGCGATATCATCGAGGTGCATCTTGATCTCGGCGGCCTGCCGGTGACCTTGCTCGACACGGCGGGCATTCGCGAGACCTCCGATCCGGTCGAGATGGAAGGCGTGCGGCGCGCGCGCGAGCGGGCGGCGAGCGCCGATCTGGTGCTGTGGGTGGTCGATGCCAGTGAGGCTGCGGGGCAGGTAGGTGCGGGGAGTGGCGCAGCGGTTTGGTCCCAAGAGTTCGGCGGCGCCGGGCTTCCCAACGGGCGCGGTACCGAAGCGGCGCCCCCGGCGGCCTGGCTCGTCATCAATAAAATAGACCTTTTGGATCAAGGGCTTGTAAAAAATGAATCAATTTTCGAAAGTACTGATAAGACTGAACACGAATTACGTAGTAATAACTCATTGAAAAACATGGTTAATATGAGGTTAAGAGATAAAAATGAACTCAACCATCAAACCAATGCTAAGATAAAATATGAAGCTGTGTTCAGTATTTCAGGGGTGTCCGGCTCCGGGTTTGATACCCTGCTCGCGGCTTTGGAACGCCATGCCGGCTTCTACCTCGCCGGCGGCGAACAATCATTGATCACTCGCGCCCGCCACCGCGAGGCGCTTGAATCGACCCTGGCCGCACTCGGCCGTGCCGAAACCCTTGCCGGTTCCGAGGACCTGCTCGCCGAGGAGCTTCGCGCCGCTGCCTATGATCTTGGCCGGCTGACGGGCCGCGTCGATGTCGAAGACGTCCTGGATGTCATTTTCCGGGACTTCTGTATCGGCAAATGACCAGGACGTATTGTTTCACGTGAAACATGGCGTCCTGGATGTTTTGACCCGTCCCAACGGCTCGGCTAAAAGGCCCGCGATGCCAAATATTCAGTTCGATGTTGTTGTGATCGGCGGCGGCCATGCCGGCTGTGAAGCGGCTAGCGCGGCGGCGCGCATGGGCGCGCGGACGGCTTTGGTGACGCACAAGTTTGCCACCGTCGGCGCAATGTCGTGCAATCCCGCCATTGGCGGCCTCGGCAAGGGCCATCTGGTTCGTGAGATCGATGCTCTCGACGGTCTGATGGGCCGGGTCGCGGACAAAGGCGGTATCCAGTTTCGCGTTCTGAACCGCCGTAAGGGACCTGCCGTGCGCGGGCCGCGCGCCCAGGCCGATCGCAAGCTTTATGCGGCGGCGATGCAGGCCGAAATCAGCGCCCAGCCCAACCTCATCGTTATTGAGGCCGAGGCCGACGATCTTATCATCGCTCAGGGGCGAATTGCCGGCCTCAAATTGGCCGATGGCCGCGCGATCGGCTGCGCGGCGGTGGTTCTGACCACCGGTACCTTCCTGCGCGGCCTCATCCATATCGGCGAGACCCAAATTCCGGCCGGCCGCGTCGGCGAGGCTCCGGCGATGGGCCTTTCGACCACGCTGGAGCGCTACGGCTTCACACTCGGCCGTCTGAAAACCGGCACGCCGCCGCGTCTCGACGGTACCACGATCGACTGGAAAAGCCTCGAAATGCAGCCTGGCGACGATGTGCCGGAGCCGTTCTCGATGCTGACCGACCGCATCACCACGCCACAGATCGAATGCGGCATCACCCGTACCGTTGCGGCGACGCATGAGATCATCCGCGCCAATGTGCATCGTTCGCCGATGTATTCAGGCCAGATCGCTTCGACCGGGCCGCGTTATTGCCCGTCGATCGAGGACAAGATCGTCAAGTTCGGCGAACGCGACGGCCATCAGATTTTCCTGGAGCCGGAAGGCTTGGACGATACGACCGTCTATCCGAACGGCATCTCGACGTCTTTGCCGGAAGAGGTCCAGCACGCCATTGTCGCCACCATTCCGGGGCTGGAAAAGGCCCGTTTTGTGCGGCCCGGCTATGCCATCGAGTACGATTACGTCGATCCGCGTGAGCTCGAGCCTACCTTGCAGACGAAACGGCTGCCGGGGCTTTTCCTGGCCGGCCAGATCAACGGCACCACGGGCTACGAAGAGGCTGGGGCACAAGGGCTTCTTGCTGGTCTGAATGCCGCGGCGGTGGCGTCGGGCGGCGATGCGATCGTCTTCGACCGCGCCGAATCCTATCTCGGTGTCATGGTCGATGACCTGACGACTCGTGGCGTCCTCGAGCCGTATCGCATGTTCACATCGCGCGCCGAATATCGCCTGCATCTGCGTGCCGACAATGCCGATCAGCGTTTGACGGACAAAGGCATCGCTATCGGCTGTGTCGGGGCTGAAAGGGCCCGTATCTACGGGACCAAATCGCGCGCCCTCAAGGACGCCCGGGACTTCGCCAATTCGGTATCGCTGACGCCAAGCGAAGCGGAAGCGCAGGGCCTTTCCATCAACAAAGACGGTCAGCGCCGTACGGCGTTTGAGCTGCTGTCCTATCCGCATATTGCGATGACTGATCTCACGCGGTTCTGGCCGTGCCTGGCCGAGCTCCCGCCGAAGATCGCCGAGCAGATCGAGACCGACGCCAAATATCACGTCTATCTGGCGCGCCAAGCGTCCGACATTGCGTCGTATCGGCGCGACGAGAGCTTCACGCTGCCAGATGACTTCGATTATGCCTCGCTGCCGGGCCTGTCCAACGAGGCCAAGCAGAAGCTGATCGCCGGCCGGCCGCGCACGATCGGACATGCGGCCAAAATCAATGGCGTCACGCCGGCGGCGCTGACCTTGCTGGTGGCGCATGTAAAGCGCGGCAAACGGTCCGCGGCTAAACGCGCGTGAGCGCGCCCGACCTCAGCGCCGACAAGGCCAAGGCGCTCAAGCTGACGCCTGTTTCACGTGAAACACTGGGACGTCTCGAAACATACGTCGACCTGCTGTTGAAATGGCAGCAGAAAACCAATCTGATCGCACCGTCGACCATTCCAAACGTTTGGACGCGTCACGTCGCCGACTCGTTGCAGCTGCTCGATCTCGTCCAGGACGTCCGCACCTGGGTCGATTTCGGCTCGGGCGGCGGATTTCCGGCCATCCCGATTGCTTGCGCGCTGGCCGACAAACCCGGCGTGCAAGTCCACCTGGTCGAAAGCAACGGCAAAAAAGCCGCCTTCCTGCGCGAATCCATCCGCGTCACTGGAGCGCCGGCGCAAGTGCATTCGGAGCGGGTCGAGAAATATACCCAGACGCCTGTGAACAGCGTGGACGTCGTGTCCGCACGCGCGCTCGCCCCATTGAAAGTGCTGTGCGATCAGGCGTTTCCTCTGATCGAGCGGGGGGCCATTGGCCTATTCCCCAAAGGACTAGATGTAGCGGCGGAATTGACCGAAGCCGCTAAATATTGGAATATCGAAGCCACGACCGTGGCCAGCAAGATCAGCCCGGAAGGCTGCATTGTGATCGTCAAGGCTCTTAAGCCCAAGTAAGCCTTTGCGATCATTAACAAATATCGGATACTCAGCCAATGACCGACACGCCCATTTCGTTCCCGCCCGCCGCCGGTGAGTCTACGGCCGAGCCGCAGGTCATCCCGTTCGCCAAGCCGGCGGTACGCGCCGACGGCGGCCGGCCGCGCGTGCTGGCCATCGCCAACCAGAAGGGCGGCGTCGGCAAGACCACGACGGCGATCAATCTCGGCACCGCTTTGGCCGCCATCGGCGAGCACGTTCTGATTGTCGATCTCGACCCGCAGGGCAACGCCTCGACCGGGCTCGGCATCGAGCGCAAGGCGCGCCGTACTTCGACCTACGACGTGCTGACCGGCCAGGCGCCGATGCGCGACGCGGTGATCCCGACCGGCGTTCCGCAGCTTCACATCGCGCCATCGACCATGGATCTGTCCGGCTTGGAGCTGGAGATCGGCCAGGACAAGGATCGCGCCTATCGCCTGCGCACCGCGCTCGGCGACATCAACAAGGGTACGCCGGCCTTCGACTTCACTTATGTGCTGGTCGATTGCCCGCCGTCGCTCAACCTCATCACCGTCAATGCCATGGCCGCCGCCGATTCGATCCTGGTGCCGTTGCAGTGCGAGTTCTTCGCGCTCGAAGGCCTGTCGCAATTATTGAAGACCGTCGAGGAAGTGAAGAAGACGCTGAACCCGACTTTGTCGATCCACGGCATCGTTCTGACCATGTACGACTCGCGCAACAACCTCTCCAACCAGGTTGTCGCCGACGTGCGCCAGTTCATGGGCCGCAAGGTTTACGACACGGTGATCCCGCGCAACGTGCGCATTTCGGAAGCGCCGTCCTACGGCAAGCCGGTGCTGGTGTACGATTTGAAGTGCGTCGGCAGCGAAGCCTATTTGCGGTTGGCGACGGAGATCATCCAGCGCGAGAAGGAATTGAAGGCGGGGTAGCTGCTGCGTCGTCCCCGCGCAGGCGGGGACCCAGTAAACACCAAGCGCAATGATGCGCGGAGCGCCTGACAAATACCGGGGTTACGGGATGCCCGCCTTCGCGGGCATGACACCAGAACCATTGGCAGCGACAAAAAGAAACGTCACGAGGTAGAGTAATGGCGACTTCAGGAGCGGCGGCGATGGCGGATCATTCGCGATTGGGACGGGGGCTTGCTTCGCTCATGGGTGAGGTCGCCGAAGAGGCGCCGACGACTGACACCGCGCGCAAACCGCGCAAGGCGTCGATCGAACATCTCGTCGCCAATCCGCGAAATCCGCGCCGCACCTTTACCGAGGCACAGCTCATCGAGTTGGCCGACTCAATCAAGGAACGCGGCATCATTCAGCCGATCGTCGTGCGGCAATTGCCGGACAACAAGACGTTCGAGATCATCGCCGGCGAACGGCGCTGGCGCGCGGCGCAGCGCGCCGGCCTGCACGAGGTGCCGATCGCCATTGTCGATGCCACCGATGTGCAATCGCTCGAATTCGCCATCATCGAGAACGTGCAGCGCGCCGACCTCAACCCGATCGAGGAAGCGGCCGGTTACGCCGCGCTGATGGAGCAGTGCAATCACACCCAGGAACAGGTGGCGCAGATCGTCGGCAAGAGCCGGCCCTATATCGCTAACCTGGTGCGGCTGTTGAAGCTGCCTGACGCAGTGAAGAAGCTGGTCCGCGACGAAAAATTGTCGGCCGGTCACGCGCGGCTGCTCGTCGGCCATGTCAATGCGCAGATCCTGGCCGAGATGGCGATCGACGAAGGCTACAGCGTTCGCCAGCTCGAGGAGTGGGTGCGCGAGGACAACGCCAAGCCGGGCGACGCGACGTTCGACAAGCTGACCAAGAAGAGCCGCGCCAATGACCGCGCGGCGGCGAAGGATGCCGACACGCGCGCAGTGGAAAAGCGGCTGTCAGATGCGCTCGGCCTTGCGGTGGATATCGACCACAAGGGCGAGGGCGGCACGGTGACGATCAAATACGGCGACCTCGATCAGCTCGATTTGGTGATCAGGAAGCTGGGGGAGTAATTGCGTCTCTTACCCTCTCCCCAAAGACGAGCGAACGCTCGCCGTTCGGCGAGCTATGTGGGAGAGGGTGCCAAGCGTAGCGAGGCGGGTGAGGGGTCAGCGTACGAAATTGAATCCGACCCCTCACCCGGCTCGCGTCTCACTGCGTTCGCCGCGATCCACCCTCTCCCACAAGGGAGAGGGTAAGAAGCAGACGGAACAGAAACACCACCCGCCGTGTTTCCTGTCCATGCCAAAAGAACCACACACGATTCCGAAAGA
>LNFM01002231.1_pt1 | contig 41019 bp, 64 predicted proteins | sample 596031 | NCBI WGS metagenome assembly LNFM01 (sample SAMN04254537, study PRJNA301005) | activated carbon metagenome | isolation source: dual media filters at the Ann Arbor, Michigan drinking water treatment plant | place: USA: Ann Arbor
GGAGTCGCCCGATGCTGCAAGCTGGCTGTAGTAGCCCGATGCTGCGAGCTTGCTGGAGTCGCCCGATGCTGCGAGCTTGCTGGAGTAGCCCGATGCTGCGAGCTTGCTGGAGTAGCCCGATGCTGCAAGCTTGCTGTAGTAGCCCGATGCTGCGAGCTTGCTGGAGTCGCCCGATGCTGCGAGCTTGCTGGAGTCGCCCGATGCTGCGAGCTTGCTGGAGTCGCCTGCGTCGGTGTGGGCAGGCTTGGACTCAAAGTTGCACGCGGCATGAACCCATTTCACTGCAGCGACCACGAATTCAGAAAACTTCAGCTCAGCCTCAAAGCTGATCGTTGCGGACGCAATCTTGTTGCCGTTGCGTGAAATAGAGCCGCCCGCCTTCACGATGGCGAACCGCGTGTCAGTGTCGAGCGGGTAGTAGTCCAGCACGTCAAGCGGGTTTTCGCAGGCGTGAAAGCCAGACGAGCATGCAACGACTTTTCCGGTGTGGGTGTACGTCTGGCCAACCGCGTATTGGTAGCCTCGGCACTGGAAATTTTTGTCCAGACCTTTGTATGCGGTAATTTGTTCATTCATAAATTTCTCCAGTTGTTGATAAAAAATTTAGGCAAGCGCCCAGACCATCAGTCCATAAGCCAAAAGCAGGCCCAGGACAGTAGCGCAGGCAACGTCTGCAAAGATGCGGCGACGGTATACGCGGGTGATTGCGCTGCCATACTCGGGTCCGAATGGGAATGCTTCGTCGAGCGTGCGGGCGTATTTGCGGGGGTTCATGCTTGGTCTCCGGTGGCTTTTGCGATGGCGGCGCGTGCGTTTTCCAGTGCTTTAATTAATCCGCTTTTGCTCATGGTTTCGCCAGCGCAAACGGCTGCGCAATGCTTAAGCGCCTCCAACAAATCAGGCGCGGCGGCGATCAGGCGGGCGTTGGCTTTTTCTTCTCCAGGACCAAAACCAGGAATAGTTTCAGCAATATAGAAACCTTGTGGCGTATCAATATCAAAACTGCCTGAATCTCGATCTTCGTCTTTGAAAATCCACGGCCCCGGTGTATGTTTCATCATGTCATTCTCCAGTTGTTGAGCCACCATTGTAAAACAGAAAAACCCGCTGTGCAAGCGGGTTTGTGTCTTTTTTTGCACTACATCAAAACGGGATTTTGTAGTGCCATTCCTTGCACTCGTTCGGCGTATACCAATGCGCTTCAGGCACTGCGCCGTACTTCTCGCAGTTGCCCAGCGTCCAGCGCTCGCAGTTGATGCAACGTGGCTTGTCCAAGAAGGCGGCGATCTTGCGTTGCTCGGCTGCCGCCATGTCAAAGGCTTCTTTGTCGGTCATGTTCGGCTCCTTGCAGGCCAGGAGGCGGGGCGGTGTTGCCATTCTATTTCATGCTGCTCAATGACTTCAGGCAGAGTCGCGGCCCGCTGCCCAACTATTTGTATCGGTGTACGTGGCGTCGCTTCTATCGACCAGCGGCTTCCATCCCACCAACGAATTGATTTTTCGCACCTAAACGCAGACGCAGGCCACCACCCCACAGACGGCGGCGGGCCTGAGTGCCATTTGTTGTAGTCGATTTTTTTGGTCATGTCATTCTCCTTCTGTTGACGGTTGATAATCCCACTTCACACCGGCCAGCTCGGGCCACTTGCTGGCCTCGTTCACGATAATGGCCGGTGGCCGCTTGAGGTAGTTCGGAGCGGTCCGCAAGTATGACACAGCTTGTTCAGCAGTGTCAGGAATTCCGTGTTCTACATCTTCCGGGTGTTGCCGTTGCTGCCACCACTGCCGACCCTTCGTGCGTGCAAATCCTGGCTCATGCCAAGCGCACACCCACTCCGATACGATGATTCGCATACCATGCCAGTATTCAACCCGCATGGAATCCTGTTTACCTTCCTTGCGGTGCAGGGCATAGGTGACGTTATGCACCTCATAGGTGTTGATCTTAGGTGCCATCTGCGAGGACAACACGGCGGCGGTGCTGGCGTGTACGCCGTGCGTGATGACTTCAGGCGGCGGGAACTCATGCCCGCATTCCACGCAATGTGCGGCGCTTGTCGGGTTCGGGTTGCCGCAGTTCGGGCACAGCTTGTAAGGCGCTTCGCCCTTCTTTCCACCTGTCGGCACGCGGCCTTTGATGGCGTCAACCGGCCCCAGCGTTGCAATGGTGTTCGTGAAGTCGGCGATCAGCGCATCGGTCTTGCCGTCTGCGATCCGCAAGGCACGGCCCATGATCTGCGTGTACAAAACCGGTGATTTTGTGGCGCGTAGCAACACCAGAAAATCAATCTCCTTGACGTTGAATCCGGTGGTTAGCACGGCGACGTTCACCAAGCATTGCAGTTCGCCGCTTCGATACCGCGCAATGGCGCTGTCGCGTTCGGCGTCGTTTGTGTCGCCCGTCACCAGCGCAGCACGCACGCCACGTTCGACCAGGGCCGCGCATACGTGCTCGGCGTGCTCAACATTGACGGCAAAGACAAGCCACTTCTTGCGGTGCTTGCCAAGCTCGACAATCTCGTCGCATGTTGCTTGTACCAATTCGTCTTTGTCTGCAATGCGGGCCAAGTCGCTGACGTTGTAGTCACCGGCCACCGTCCGGGCTTCGCTCACGTCGATCTGCGTTTTCGTCTCCACCGTCACCAGCGGCGCAAGGTATCCGAGGTCCAGTAGTTCGCGGATTGTCACGCGGGTGCATATGTGCGTGAACAGTGGATCATCGCCGTGAGTGAGCCATACCCCATTGCCGCGAAATGGCGTACCGGTCAGGCCCACGACTTTAGCCACGCTGCCGTAACGGCGAAGTTCGGCGATCAGGTGCCGCCACATGCCTTTTTCTGATGTTGCAATGCCATGGCACTCATCGGCAAAAATCAAGTCGATGCGGCCCAGCTCATGCGCTCGCCGGTAGATGCTTCCGATGGTGGCATACGTGAGGTCGAAACCCATCTGCCGCTTGCGCACGGCGGCAGAATAAACACCCGCATTGGCCTCAGGCCAGACGCGGTAAAGTTCCTCGACGTTCTGCACCAGCAGCTCCTTACTCGGAACCAGCACCAGGATACGAGTGTCCGGGTATTCCTGCATCGCCCGCTTGGCAATCATGGCAATCATCATCGACTTGCCAGCACCCACGCAGGCCTCGATGATCGGGTTGCCGGTTTTGTATTTTTCAAAGTAGGCCCACAAGTCGTCAACGACTCGGGATTGGTATGGGCGGGGGGTCATCCAACCACCTTCCCACCAAAATCCGCCCGCAGGCTTTGCACATCGCCGTCAGACACTAGGCCGAGTGCGTTCTTATCCTGGCAATCGAAAATCTCCACACTGTCAACGCCGTGCGGTGGCTGGCCGTTCACAAACTGCTTTCCATTGGGCAATTCATACCGCACCCAGTTATCCGCCTCTCCAGCGTCAACGGATCGCGCCCAGTGAATCACGGATGGAATGTAGCGGTGCGACTGGCACCCCTCACGCTGCGCCTTCACCGGAATTTCGGCGTTACCGTGGCGCGCACACGTCCAGGCTCCAGCGCGTTCCGGCGTGCTGTGCAGACATGACCGGCAAGTAACGGCGGGTGCCTGCGTGCCGTGGCATGTCGCGTGATGGTCGCAAAACTTGCACTCAAACCAATCTGGTTTGTCGCTGATGCGCTGAGGCGGTTCGCTGGCGAAAATGATACGCTCGGCTTTGTCGAATAGCGACTTTGCAAACGCGGCATCGTAGTCAATTCGTTCAAGGTACAGATCATCGTCGTTTTTGTTGACGGCCATGTACAAAGCGCGGTTCATTCCGGACCATGACATATAGCACTGCATCTGTGCGTAGTGCTCAGGCTTGGATTCCTGCACGCCTTTTTGCTTGAGCGATTGAAACGATTTGTCGCTATGCGTCTTGTATTCCAAGACGTGCCACGTTTTAGGCGCGTCTGGAATATCAACCGCGCAGCCGTCCATGCTGCCACCAAAGTGACCGGAGCCAAAGCTGAACTGCCTGCCGGTAGATGGGTCAACACCATGCACGGTAACGCCAGCGGATCGAAGCAGAGCGGTCAGGCTGTGCTCTTCGTTGTGGCCGCGTGCAAACAGTCTCAGGATGCGCGCCGAGAACTCGGAGCGCGTTGCCCAGCGAAATGAGTACCACAATGCGCGCTCGCACTGCTTTCCGATCAATGACGCGCCCAGGTGCGGGCGGAATCCGTTATCGGCTTTGGCAAGCGTAGCGGCGTCAATCGCCGCCATCGTCATGGTCGCCAATTTTAGTTCTGCGTTGATTTCAAGTTTTGCCATCACGCTTCCAAACGCATTGCAATCGGTGGAGCCGTCACTGGTGGGATTGGATCAAGCCAGTCTTGAGCAAAATCAGCAGCAATGCCAACCGCGCCATACTCGGTGACGATTTGACAATCGACAGCGGTGCATCGCCAGATTCGACCGTATTGAGAATGTTCGCCTTGCAAAGATGCAACACGAACAGTTTTGCCGATATTGAGGTTATCAACGCCTCCGATAACCTTGCACAAAACACCTTGATAGATTTTCATACCGTCTTTCAGTAGGTGGGGTACTCGCTGCGTCTGTTTGCATCGCCGGGAACCCCCAGCGCCAGCATCCGCTTTCCCCCGAAATCAAATCACATCCAAGGCGCTTTGGTGCCGCCTGCAGACGGTGTGGCGGCTGGCGCTGCTACAGCCGGAGAAAACGGCGCTGGCTTGCTAAATGCTGGCGCGCCACCCGTAGCGGCTTCGTAGCCTGCTACGGCGTTCTTGTCGCCGTACTGGTCATCCTTGCGAATCTTGACCTTGACTTTCAGCGGCTTGTTGTGCAGCTCGGTAGTGTCGCGCAACTGACCCACGCCCACAGCACGGCAAAGCGCAGAAAGCTGCGACTGCGCGATGCGCTGGGTTTCGCCGTTCGTGTGTTGCACGTTCAAGTTCTCCCACACCTTGCGGCCTTTGAATGGGCCATCAAGCACGGTAAGCGTGAGCGCAAGACCGGTGCCGTTGCCAGACTTCAGCGGCTTCAAGTCGCTTTCGGTGACCTGGCACAGATACGTGTCTGCCGGGATCGGCGTGTTGGTGGTTTGCGGCTCAACGGCTGCTGAGTCAAATGAAAATGATGCCATGAGAAATACTCCAAGTTGCAAAAAGACCGCGCATAAACCGGCGCGGCGGGCGGGTTTTATTTTTTACCTGCGATGTATTCGCGCCATGGGACTTTGACGCCATCAACATCAAATCCCCATGTCCCGCGATACTTCCATGTGATAAACATCGTGTAGACGCCAGATCGCGCAACCGCGTGGATCTTGTGATATTCACCAAAAAGCAGTCTTGCCGTATCTCCGTTTTCTCTAAGATATGGCCAAATATCGTTTTTGCGATTTTCAATATACCAACCATCAAGAATGATCGTTCGCGCATTCCGTGGATGGTCATGCAAGTGTCGATCTTGATCGGGCTGCACGATGTGATGAATTCGAATGCTTGGGAGCCAATCTCGCCACCCCTTGCGCTTGTAGTCACCCGGCGCAGGGTACGGATTAAATAGCCACCAGCGACCCATGTAAACCTGCGTGCCGTCTGCGCTCATGATTGGCGTGTAAGGTGTTTTCATGGATCGTTCAATCAGCCACCACTTGATTTTGTTGTGGCTGACAATTCTGGCGATGAATCGCCACAAGAATTCACGCATGATTGACCCTTTCAAGCGGTAGCCGCAGTCAACGCGGCCTGAAATTCGTGCCAGTTCAGCGGCATGTTCTGCAAGCCAAAGCGATTTCCACCGCAGTGCGCGGGGTGCGGCTCGACGTGCAAAATGCGCTCGCCGGTCGTCGTCGCTTTGGTTTCTTTGTTGCCGAAACCGGCGTCGGTTTTGGTGGTGAACACTCGGTATCCGGCGTATCCGACCACATCGGCCCATTCCGAAACCAGCGCGGCGGCACGGTCGTGCAGCTTCAGGACGTGGCTGTCATATCCTTCGGTCATAGGGTCTTCTACTCGCTTGATCTTGTCGTGAGCGATCAAAATAACGCCCATGCCTTTTTTGGCTCGCAAGGCTTCAAAGCCATTGAGCAGGTTTCGCCATTCGTCGGCGGCTGCGGTGTAGCCTTTGCCGAAGCCCGGAGCCTCGATATTTTTCCAACCGTTCGCCTCGCAGACGTGCAATTGAACCATCGGCTCAAGCCAGTCCAGCGAATCAAGAAATACGGTCTGGAAGTCGTGTTCTTCGTTCAAAAGCACGCTGATGGATTCATAAACATCGGTCAGGCGCTGCGCCAGTGGGAAAGCCTGCGCGTCTACGTTGTCCGATCCGTCCTCGGTCAGGATGCCGATGGCGTTCGGTGCCATGGCGGCAAAGGTCGTTTTTCCGATCTTGCCGGGTCCGGCGATGACGATTTTGGGCGCACGGATGCGCTTAGTTTTGCTGATGCTTGATAGAGAGATAGCCATGTGTTTACTCCTTGATGCTGATAGCAGGCTTGGCAGGCTTCGTGGTCACGAACTGCGCAGCCTTTGCAAATGATTCCCGGTCCATTTCCTCCAAGGCTCGGTACGCCTTGAGGTCCAGTCCGATGGTGGCTTTAAATGCCTTCTGCGCATTCAGGCTGAGTTCGCCCCATCGCTGTTTTACGGCGTCACTATCAACGCTGCGCGTGAGCTTCCATGCAACGGTGATGCCGCTGTCTTTGTGCGTATAGCTGCCTTCGTCCATGGGATCAAAGTGCGTGAGGATGGCTTCTTCAATTGCCTTGCGGCGTTCGGCGGCTTGTGCTTCGTCGTGCTTGGCAGACAAAAGCGCGATTTTCAAATCTGAAAGGGTTGCGGGGGTCATTTTGATTGCTCCAATTTTTCACGCGCCCGCGTGATACGAGAATAGGCGACTTCGATCAACAGCCGATATTCCAAATGCGTATCATCGTCATGCTTTTTTTCTGAGGCCGCAAGAAAATAATCGACCGAACCGATAAAGCATCCGCGAGTAACTTGCAGTGTGTTGTCTTTGGTGTTGTAGACAGTGAGAGTGCCGTTTTCAGTGCCAACTTTTGAAGCCCAAAAAATCAAGCCATTGCCGGAGACCCACGCATCGCCGTAGACCCGCGCATTGCCGGAGACCTGCGCATTGCCGGAGACCCACGCATCGCCGGAGATGTGCGAAAGATTTTTTTCGGACTCAATATATCCGCCCAACTCGCCCGGCGATACGCCCAACGTAACGATGGCGACCAAAGCGCGGATGCGTTTCACGGTTCTACCGGGTGCGATGGTGATTTCATCACCGGGGACAAATTCGTACTTTTTTGACATGCTTAACTCCTAGTGTTGACAGGCCGGGAAGCGTCCCGGTGCGTGTGCCTTGTTTTGCAAGGTGGAGAGACTTTAGCACGGTTTGCTGATACAGTGGCAACTCTTTTTTTGACGATCAACAAACAGGAGTGACGACACCCATGAAATGGACTATGTTCCGCAGTGCTGCGGCCATGCAGCGGGAAGAAAAAGAACAGTCAACACAGGGGCTTTTTGAGTACCTGCAAACAGCAGGCCCGTTCGAGAGCAAGACGGCGTGCCCGTGGATCAAGTTGGCGACGTTTGGCAACATGCGCACGGGCAAGAACAGCCTGCGACACAATGCCAACGTCATGAGCGTGACCGGCGTAGAGGGTGACTATGACGGCGGCGAAGTGTCGCCAGAAGATGCCGTCGCCATGCTGGAGAAGCACCAGATCAGGGCCATCGTTTACACCAGCCCGTCGCATACGGCGGCAAAGCCACGATGGCGGGTGATTGCGCCGTGTAGCAAAGCTCATGCACCCAGCGCACGAACGGCGCTTCTGGCCCGTGTCAATGGCGCGCTGGGTGGTATCCTGGCCGATGAGTCGTTCACGTTGTCGCAGTCTTACTATTTTGGCCGCGTTGAAGGCGTCGAATACAAAGTGTTGATGACTTTCGGTGACGCCGAAGACGGATCATGCGTTGATGACTTGGATGAGTTGGATGACATCGCCATCCGCAAGGTAGCCAAAGTGCATCCGGGCGATGCCGGGGCGACTGATGAGGTCCGGGCAGACTACAGCGTCAATATGTTTGACCGTGTAGTCGGCATGTTGGGGCGCAAGTTGCGAACAGGCGACAACCGGCGCGAGATGCTGAAAAGCTACATCAGCAGCCGCTCCAACCGTGGGCTTACTCGTGATGAGGTCATCAGCATGGTGGAGGGCGTGGTGTCAAAGTATTTTGACCCAGCCGACCCTATCGATCAGGCAAACGTCTTGCAGATGCTGGACGACTTCACGCGCAAGGATTTTCACAAGGTTGATCAGCCGGTGGACTTGTCAGGGTTTCTCGCCAGCATCGACAAACTGCCGCCCACGCAGGAACAGGACGAACCCGACAACGAGGACGCCATGCCTCGCAGCGTACCGGCTCCCAAGCCACCGAAGCGCGAGAACCGGCGCAAGGATAGCCTGATTGACTATCCTCCGCCGTATGAGGGCGTGATGCTTGAGATTGTCGAAGCCGCTAGCGCATCGGCCTACAAGCCACAGCCGCAACTGAACATTCTGGCCGCGTTGATCGGCATGGCCGGGTGTATCAACGGAGAGTATTCGACGCACAACGGCGGCAGGTTCAATTTGTACGGGCTCGGTAGCCTGGCATCTGGTGGTGGCAAGGACCGTCCCCGGATGGTCGCTGAAACCGTGGCCGCGATGAGTGGCGCGACGATCCTGGGCAAGCCCGGTAGCGGTGCTGGTCTTGAGGATGCGCTGGCAGCAAAGAAGAATCAGCTTGTCTCAATCGATGAGATCGCGCACATCCTGAAAAGCATGAACGACGAACGGGCGGCGGCCCACGTCAGCGACATTGGCGCGTGTTTGCTCAAGCTGTATTCGGCCAGCAACGGGGCTTATAACAAGCGTATATTGGCAAAGAATCCGCACCGTGCGAAGGAAACACCGACAGTGGTTAATCCGTGCGTCAGCCTGATTGGGTTTGCGACCCCCGATGGATTGGGTGAGGCATTTCACGAGCGCAATTTGGGCGACGGTCTAATGGGCCGCATGTTGTATGTACCCGGTAATCCAGACGTGAAAGTCAGAATGCCGGACGCGGGCTTTAATTTGCCGCAGAGCATTGAGACAATAGTCAAATCAATTCAGCCCGTTAATCCATTGGCATTTGTCGGACCCATTGCGTCGTCTGGTTCAGTGGTGGTGGAATACGAGCACGGCCTGATGGCAACGATCCGGCGTCTGCTTAGCGAACTGGAAGAAAACCGGGATATGTCGCTGGGTGAATTGGTCAAACCGTTGTACGGCAGAAGCCACGAGAAGATGCTTCGCATTGCGGGCGTGCTGGCTATATGGGAAGACCCCACAGCGCCTGTTATGCGCATGCGTCATGTCGAATGGGGCAGGGCCATGGTGCTGGCGTCCGACGATCACCTGCTGGATTTCGCTAGCCGGTACATGCACAACAACGATGTGACAAGGCACGCATCACGCATCCGAGGCTACATTGAGCGCATCCTGGCCGGGGACTATGCCTATCAGCGCGACCTTGAGCGCGTGGCGGTTGAGGAAGGGTCTGCGGTGGCACGGTCGCAGCTTCTGCGCGTCTCCAAACTCGACAAGCTGACGTTTGATCGAGCCATGGCTCACATGCAAGATCTCGGTGAACTCGTGTCGTTTGACAAAATGGGCAAGCCGCTGCCGGTCATCCAAGAGATCGATTTACAGGATGAATGAGGCCAAAACAGCGAGAACGGCGAGAACATTCTCACATGTTCTCGGTAGGGCGAGAACATGTTTTTTCCATTTGAAATCATATACTTACGTCGAGAATTTTGGCCGATTCTCGATTTTTTTTCTCGGGGGGTCTTTTACACACACACAAGCCTATATTTTCCCGATTCCTTACGTGTGTAAATTGTGTGTGTGTATGCGGGTGAGAAAACAAAAAAATCTCTTCTTTTATATATATAAAGACTTTTAAAATCAACAACTTACGTTGTTCTCGCTCAAGCGAGAACAAGCGATAAATGCCGAAAACACTCAAACTCACGCTGCCATGGCCTCCCGCCGAGCTTTCCCCCAACAAGCCGGGGCACTGGGCACGCAAGGCTAAGGCCAAGAAAGCCTATAGAGCGGCCTGCAAGGCGATTTCAGAGGCAAGTGAAGGGCAGGGTAGCAGCTTGGGGCCGGATGACGCCCTAGGGCTTGTTTTGCGGTTCTACCCGCCGACGAAGGCGGTCGGGGACTGGGACAACTATCTCGCCCGCATGAAGTCGGGGCTTGATGGCGTCGCTGAGGGACTGGGCGTGAACGATGCACTGTTCCGTCCATCGGTCCAGGTGATGCCGTCCGAGGGAAAGGATAGCGCTAGGGTCGAGGTAGAAATTTATGTTGTGTGACATTCCGACGAACGGCGCTTGCGGTGGTCGGGTTTTGTTTTACACTAGCGGCATCAACACACCGGAGTACATGAAATGAACGAGCAACAAGCACAGCCAATTAAAAACAAAGAAGAGCCAGCATCCGAATTCATCGGATTTGATGAAGATGGATTCGCCGTCTATCGATTGAACTTTGATCTTTAATCAACCAACCGGAGCAATTAAAATGAAAACACTTATCAACAATTTTTTGAATGGCGAGCCAATTAAATTGGTCAATGCAATTTATGATGGATCACCATTGATTCACATTCTGCAAAGAAATGGAGCAATGAGCTTTCTGCACACATTGCGCCCAGACCAAGCCCGCGAAATGGCTGCGGCTTTGATTGCCCATGCCGATGCCGTGGAAAAAGAGTTGCAGGACGCACAAAATATCGTGTAAACTGCGCACAAGTCACAGGACCACTGCAAACCGTGTATATCGCTGCACCTCCCGCAGGCTTAGAGCATCGCGTCTCAGAGCATGGTCGTTGAGCGTAGGCCCGGCTGCGTTTTTGTGACACCGGGACTTTTATCAACATCTTTTGGAGTTATCCGCTATGAGCGCATTTGAAACCCAGGTCGGGGGCGACCACTACACCAAGCTGAAAATCCAGCCGATGGAATACAGCATGGCGAACAAGCTCGACGCGTGCCAACACACGGTCGTCAAGTACGTGACCCGCTTCCGTGACAAGGGCGGTAGGCGTGATCTTGAGAAGGCCATGCACGTCATTCAGATGCTGATTGATCTGGAATATCCCGAGGCTATGGAGGTGGGGCCTACCATTGCGCCTATGGATACGAACATCACGGAAACGTATGGACTTTTTCCGCAATTGAGAAAAAAGCAGACTTTTCCGATTCCTGATGCCGATGGTTGGATTGAGTGGACGGGTAAAACTGATCGGCCTTTGTGGGATGGCAGAGTTGAAGTCAAGTTTAGAAACGGCGAGACTTATTTTGGCCCTGCTGTTTCATTGTGGTATTGGATTCACGATGGCGGTCTTTCAGACATCATCGCATGGCGTCCCGCAAAGGAGCAATCATGAACAGCCTACTTTGGGGACCATTCCACAAGCAGTACAAACGCTGGCCTACGACTGGCGAGAAGTTTATTGCCCTGTTCATCTGGGTGCTTTTGATGGCTGTCCCAGTCATGGCCTACATGGGCATTACCGGACAACTGTTCGCCGAGCCTACACCGCAGGAAATCGCGGCGAAGCAAGCCGAGGAGCTGCGCGATGCCGTGCAAGCGCGTAAACGGGCTCAGGAGACGGAGCGCCTGTTCATCCTGACGGAAGCCCAGCGCATACTGGAAACCCAGCTTAAAGACCCGGAAAGCGTGAGCTACGAGGTCAAGGGCTGGAATCTGAGCAACGGCGCGCTGTGCTTCAAATACCGGGCGCGTAACGGGTTCGGCGGCATGGCGATGGGATACCTGGCTATCCACCAGAATCAGGCCTACGAGACTGCCACTCAGTTTCGCAAGCTGTGCCCGGCAACGGACAACATCGAAAGCTACACGCTGTAAATTCTGCGCACCTGCGCAGAAAATAGACGCAAATTCTCGCAGAGCGTCATAATCGACCTATGGGCACACAAAAACGACTGACTCAGGCCGAATGGGCCACCCTTGAAAAGCGTTTGATGGCGGGTGAAAGTGCGCGCTCACTTGCACGGGAATACGGGAATACAGAGGCTGCGATTCGCCATCGTTTTGGTCAAGTGAAAAAGATCAAAATAAATGACGCAGCCATGAAGCTGGTAGAAGCCCGACAAGCTATTGAATCCCTGCCTCCCACCCTACGCCCCCAGGTCAACGCGCTTGCCGACACGCTGCAGCAGATCAGCGAGATGGCTGCGCGATCTGCAGAGCTTGCGGCTCGCACGGCCTACCGCATGAGTCACATTGCCAACGTGCAGGCGTCCAAGCTGGATGAGGAAAACCCGGACGTGGAAACCGCCCGCATGGTGGCAGGCTTCACGGATACCGCGAACAAGGCCGCATATCAGCCGCTGGAGCTGATGAAGGCTAATAAGGCCATCATGGAAAACGCTCAGGATGAGGACGACCCGATCCGCAGCATTCCGGCACCGGTTTACAAAATCGTACAGGGATGACCACGAACCCGCCGATCTTCAATACGGAGGTTTTCCCGGCGTTTGAAGAGTATTTGCAGCCCGCCCGATTCAAGACGGCCTACGGCGGGCGAGGAAGCGCCAAGACGCGCACGTTTTGCAGTATTCTTACCAACAACGTCCTGTTTCACGGCTGGCGCGTGGTCTGCTTTCGCGAAATCATGGAGTCGATAGCCGAGTCGGTCTATCAGGAATTCGTCGAGGAAATCGAGCGGCGCAACCTGCAAGGCTATTTCAACATCCTGAAAACGCATATTGAGTGCCCCCGTTCGGGTGGCGTCATCAAGTTTTCAGGCCTGAAAGCCAACTCCAAGCGGCTGGATAGTCAAAAGCTCAAGGGTTTTAGCTCCTTTGATGCCGCGTGGCTGGAGGAAGCCAACGCCGTGTCGCAGGAATCGTGGGACGCCCTGATTCCGACGATGCGCAAGGCCAGTAGCGAAATATGGGTGAGCTACAACCCAGGCTCCATTCTGGAGGCCACGCACAAGCTATTCGTCACGAACCGCTACTTCCCCGACTATCAGGACGGGCGCAGGTATTGCATCGTCAAGCGGATCAACTGGACCGACAACCCGCGATTCCCGGTCGAGTTGCGCGACCACATGGAGCAACTCAAGGTCGCAGACTTTGAGGCGTACCAGCACATCTACGAAGGCGAGCCGTTATCGAATGACTCGCTGGCCGTCATCAAAGCGCCATGGGTCAACGCAGCCGTTGACGCGCATTTGAAGCTGGGTATTGAGGCAAGCGGGCTGCGTGAGGCCGGGTTCGACGTGGCCGACGAAGGCCCGGACGCTAACGCCCTGGTGTGGCGTCAAGGCATCGTTGCGCATGGTGCAGAGGAATGGAAAGACAAAGACCCGGTGAGCGCGGCCAGTCACGCCCATGCGCGATGCCTGGAGCTATCAATCGCCCAACTGCGCTACGATGATATTGGCGTGGGCGCGGGAGCTAAGGGGCAGTTTGCCCAGCTTCAGGCCGGGATGCTCAAAGCCGGTGAGCGTGGATTCCAGCGCGTTCAGACCGAGGGCTGGACGGCATCGGCGGCAGTGCGTGAGCCTGAGGCCGAGTACATGCCGGGTAAGAAGAACAAAGACATGTTCACCAACCTCAAGGCTCAGGCATGGTGGAACCTGGCCGACCGGTTCCGCAACACCTACAACGCCGTCAACGGCAAGCCACATGACCCCGAGAAACTGATTAGCCTGTCGTCGGGCATTCAGGGACTAGACAAGCTCAAGGCCGAACTGTCTCAGCCTCAGCGAGACTACATGAACGGTAAGGTGAAGGTCGAGAGCAAGGCCGACATGAAGAAGCGCGGTGTGCCGTCGCCCAACATGGCCGACGCGCTGGTCATGGCCTTTGAGCCTTCGGTGTCGTTTGATATATCGGCTTTGCTTTGATTCGATGAACGGTAGTTGTGTTGTTCTGTGGTTGTCTTACAATTGAGGCATCAAAACAGCAACTGGAGATTAAGATGCCCACGATCAACACCACTGGCTACGTTCTGCTTTCGCAAGGCTCCCATTCGGACTACCAGAACACAGCATTTCGGGTGCTCAAGCCGTTTTCTTTTAATGACGCCAATGCTGCTTTTACAGCACAGTGGGCCCCTGATAGTCGTTGGAACGAAAGACCGCGCCCCGATCAGTTCGTCGCTTGGCTGTTAGCTCAAGGTTTCATTGAAGACGCGACAGAGATCCAGGAATTGCACATCGGAGACTACGAATTTAACGACAACGGTATGGATGCAGACTTGGCCGTAACGGTTTTCCAACCCCGTGCCGATTGACAGCACACCTCCATCCATCAACTAAGAAGCATCTATGAACTGCAAACCGGGTGATTTGGCTATTTGTATCAACGCTGTAGTCAAAGAACACATCGGATTGATTGTTTTGGTGGTTGGGCCTGCCCTTGATCGTCAACCCGGATGGTGGACTGTTGAAGTGCCAAATCATCCATCGCCAAATGATCTCGGGTGGCGTGCGCGTGATTCTTCACTCCGCCCCATCCGCGACCCAGGCGAAGACGCAACCGACGAAACGCTGACGTGGCTGCCTGTGCCGTCGCGTGAGCGCGAGACGGCTTAATGCACCCCCACCCATCCCCGAACGGCTGGCCTTTCCCACAATGGAAGGCCAAGCCCTACAAACCGCCTGTCAGGCCGTTGCCTGATGCGCCTTTTTGAATTTCAACACTGGAGAGCGATATGAACCTGAACGACTATTTGATGAGCTTTCGTGATGCCGATGGCCTTGGCTTTCCAGAGGGCGAGAGCGGCTACAAGAGCACGCTTCCACTTGCCAAGCGGATCAATTGCAAGGACGGCTTTTCAATCTCCGTGCAGGCTACTCACGGGGCGTACTGCTCGCCGCGCTCCAACCTTGGCCCTTGGTACAAAGTCGAGTGCGGGTTTCCTTCTGCCGAGCCGGAAGGCTTGATGCAGTACGCCGAAGAGCCAGATCGCCCCACCGAAACGGTTTACCCGTACACGCCCATTGAGCTGGTGGAAAAGCTGATCGCGCTTCATGGCGGAATGGCTACAAAGGAAGACAAGTGAAAATCGAAGACCTACCACACCCCGCAAACTACCGCCGCCAGATGGCAAAAAATGGCGGCTATGAAATGGTGCCCGCTTACACCGCTGAGGAGGTTTTGGGGATTGTTGCGGCGCAGTGGCGACCGATTGAGACGGCGCCGAAGGATGGCCGAACCTTGCTGCTTGGGTATTTCAACTCAGCCGGCAAATGGCGAACCATGCGAGGCCAATGGATGAGTCAGAACTACATTGACGAATATTGGGAAGACTCCGAAGGCGTTGACCCGTGGTGGTTTGAAACATCGGTCGAAGCCGATGAGGTGCCAAACTGCTGGGCAACAGAGCCAACCCATTGGATGCCATTGCCAAAAGCACCATAACCCGCAATTCCTCCCGGTTTCCGCATAAAATGCGAAAAAACCCGGAGTAATTGACATGACCAAGCCCACCGGCAGACCCCCAGGCCGACCACGCAAGAATGACGTAACCCGCGCAGACGGGGCCTACTCAAATATTTTCCTCTCGGTGGGAAACGGGCGCGACCGCAGTTCGCAGACCCGCGCAAACCTCGCGCAGCGCACGCTATCCAGCGTCGAGCTAGACGCCATCTACGAATCCGATGGCTTCGCCCGCCGCATCGTGGACACGCCCGCCGATGACATGGTGCGCGCCGGGTTTGAGATTGAAGGCATTGAGGATGACGACGCCGTAGAGGCCGAGCTTGAGGCGCTGGAGCTTGAGCTAAAGCTGTCCAACGCGCTTCGCTGGGCAGGGCTGTACGGTGGGTCCATGATGGTGCTGATCGTCAACGATGGCCAGACGCTGGACATGCCTCTGAATGACGAGCGTGTGCAGTCCGTCGAAGACATACGGGTTTATGACCGCTGGGAACTCAGTCGCCAGCGCAAGTACGATGACCCCGCAGATAAGCGATTCGGGAAAACCATGCTGTGGCAGGTAAGCCCCTCCGATGGCATCCCTTACATCGTCCACGAATCGCGCTGCATCGTGCTGGACGGCGCACCAGTGCCCAACCGCACGCGAGAGCGCAACGATGGATGGGGAGGGTCCAAGTTGCAACAATGCTATGACCAGTTGATTCGTATGAACATGTCCCACGTATGGGCCAATGCGCTGCTGGAGCGCGCTCAGCAGGCTGTGCATGGAATACCCGGTCTGACCAACATCCTGCGCGCCCCAGGTGGTGAGGCCATGGTACGCCAGCGAATTGACCTCGTGGACATGGCGAGAGGCATTAACAACACCGTAGTGACCGATGCCGAGGAAACCTATGAACTCAAGTCCACGAGCCTGACCGGTGTATCGGACCTGATCGACCGCCTAGCCGGTGCGCTGTCTGCCGTCACGTCCATGCCGCGTAGCCTGCTATTTGGTGAAGCCCCCAAGGGCATGAACAACAACGGGCAGTCGGACCTTGAGAACTGGTACGCCTATATTGAGCAGCAACAACGCACGCGCCTGGTTCACGCCGTGGACAAGATCGTCGGGCTTGTCCTGCGTGCCATGGGCAAGTACACCGAAGATTACAAACTCGAATTCTGCCCGCTGTGGATGCCCAGCAAGAAAGAGACGGCGGATACCGATTACGTGGTGGCTCAGACACGTGAAAAGTACGTTGCCATGGCTGCGCTTGATCCGTCCGAGGTGCGCAAGACGCTTGAGGAAGAAGGCTACGATATTAACAACGTAGACCTGATGCCAGAAACAGAAGAAGACCCCGATGGCGAAGAAGACCCTATTCAACCCGCCTGACTCGCAGGAGCGCGAATACACGCGCTTGCTACTGGCCTACTCGCGCCGCTTGATCGCAGACGTTAACCGCGTCCTAGTTCCTGAGCTGGGCAACCTGACGCGGCAGGCCAAGGCAGAACTACGGGCCGACACATGGAGCGAAGACTTGGCGCTCATCATGCTCACGCTGGCACAGCTTGCACTTGAGGCCATCACGCCCGTGATTCGTCGTTTGCCGGGACAATTTGAGGCCGTGAGCAGGCAGAACGAAGGGCAGTTCAAACTGGTGGTGCGTGCCAATACCGGCTTGGACTTGCCTACTCGCGTGCCCGCCGCTCAGTTGCTTGGCATCAACGTGTTTCGCACCGAGCCATTTTTGGCACCGCTGGCCGAGAACTGGGTGAAGACAAACACCGACCTCATCAAGAGCCTACCGACACGGCTGCACCCGGAGCTGGAAGGCATCATTCGCCGTGGCGTGATGAACGGTGCATCGGTAAAACAGCTCACGAAGGAAATCAAGGCCAGATATGGCGTCACCGAATACCGAGCGCGTCTGATTGCCCAGGATCAAACGCTATCGCTGAACGCCGACCTCACGCGCTACCGCTTGCAGTCGGTGGGTGTGAAGCGATTCATCTGGCGCAGCGTGCAGGACAGCCGCGTCAGGCCAGAGCACGCCGAATACAACGGCAACGAATACGCATGGGACAAACCGCCGCCCGATGGACTGCCCGGCCAGCCCGTTCGGTGCCGGTGTCGGGCGGAGGGTGTATTCCCAACTGATTAAAGCCCTTCGGGGCTTTTTTTTCGTCTATTGCTTGCCTAATGCGCCATTGTGGTATAAATCCGTCATATGGCTATTCGATACGACCGCGCAACTATTCGCGCAACTCGCACAGATGAGGGATTCTTGATTGATTCCCCGGTTGTCGGTCGCGTCGGTATCCAGATTTACCGAAATGCCGATGGATCAATTCGCCGCGAATACAGGCCAGCCGAAGAAGTGTTCAAGGCCGATAGCCTGGCATCATTCAATGGCAAGCCGATCACCGACGATCATCCGTCCGAGCCTGTCACCTCAAAAAATGCCCGCACCCTAAGTATTGGCGTGATGCAGGCAGACGGCAAGGCAGAAGGCGATAATGTCGTGGTGCCCATCGTCATTCATGACGGTGATGCAATCGACAAGATCATGCAAGGCGGTAAACGTGAATTGTCGCTGGGCTACAAAGTCGATTTGGACGAGACGCCTGGTGAATGGAATGGCGAGAAGTACGATGCCATTCAAAAGAATATCAGGGTCAATCATTTGGCACTGGTCAAAGCGGGTCGAGCAGGCAATGCACGACTTAATCTAGATCGCAGCGATGCGGTTATTTTCGATGGAGAAGGTGATATGCCTGAAAACATGGGCCGTATTCGGCTTGATGGCGGCCTTGAGTATCAGGCCGCACCCGAAGTCGTGATCGCATTTGAAAAGATGCGCAACGACTTGAAAACCAGCACTGAGGCAATGGCAGCCGCCAAAGCCGATGCCGACAAGGTAGCCGCAGAGCGCGACGCCCTGAAAGCCAGCGCCCAAAGCGTGGACAAGATCAAAGCCGACGCGCTCGAAGCCGCTCGCGCCGAAGTCAAAGCCCGCACCGCGCTTGAGAAGGCCGCTGAACCCTTTAAGGTTGACTGCGCTGCACTGACCGACAAGCAGGTCAAAGAAGCCGTTATCAAGGCTGTGCGCAAGGATGCCGATCTGACCAACAAGTCTGACGCCTACATTGATGCAGCCTTTGACTTGGCAATCGAATCGCAGAAAGACGCCGCCATCGCAGCCCAGCGCAAAGCAGGCCAACGCGGTGACGAAGGTAAACCGGCAGAGCGTGCCGATTACAAGAGCTTCATGGCTAAACTTGGCAAAAAGGAGTAACTGAAAATGTCGCAAACGACCATCTCTCAATACAGCGCGGCAGCTTTTGCCGGTATGCTGGACGGCGTAGGCCCGAAGAACATCCGTTCTTACGCAGCCGAGGAAGCCATCCCGGTTGCCTATCCTGTCAAACTGGGTACGGATGCCGCCAAGGAAGTGCTGAAAGCCACCGCAGGCGCTGGCGTCATCGGCTTCGCTATCCATGACCACGCCCGCGAACAGAACGGCGCTGGCCTGGTGCAGTTCGCAGCTACCGACTCGGTTAACGTGCTGACCCAGGGTCGCTTCTGGATCAACACCTCGGATGCCGTGGTGGCCGGTGCAGTCGCCAACCTGACCACTGCTACCGGTTTCCTGACTGATGCCGCTGTGGCCGCTGGCATCGAAGCCTTCACGCAAGTCTCGGTGAAGTTTGTTACCGCCACGACCGGCCCCGGTCTGGCTCTTGTGGAGGTGAAATAATCATGGCTGAAATGCACTACGACGAACAAGACCTGCGCGCCATCGAGGCATCGGGCCGTTTCGACGCTAACGAGGGCGTTTTCTTCGCCCGCCAACTGGAATACGTCAAGGCTCAGACCTATGACATCAAGAAGGTCAACCTGAATGCCTTCACGGTGTTGCCGGTTGATACCTCGATTCCCGAAGGTGCCACCACCCATACGTATCGGCAATACGATACCGTGGGTATGGCAAAGGTCATTGCCAACTATGCCAACGATCTGCCTCGCGCTGACGTGGTGGGCAAAGAGTTCACCAGCCCCATCCGCTCGATTGGCAATGCCTACGGCTACAACACGCAGGAAATTCGCTCGGCCCTGTTTGCCGGTGTGAACCTGAATGCGCGCAAAGCCACGGCAGCCACCCGCGCACAGATGGAAAAGATGAACCAGCTCGCATGGTTCGGTGATGCCGACCACGGCCTGCCGGGTTTTTTCACCAATGCCAACATTCCATCCGTCACCATCCTGAACGATGGAACCGGTTCGAGCAAGGCATTTAGCACCAAGACCCCTGACAAGATCGTTCGCGATGTGAATCAGGTCATTAACAAGGTTATCACCCAATCCAAGGGTGTTCACCGTGTCAATGAAGTCTGGATGCCAATCGAGCAGTACGCGCTGATTGCCACCACGCAGAACAGCACTGCCAGTGATACGACCATCCTGTCGTTCCTGCAATCCGTGCATCCTGGTGTGACCTTCCGACAATTGGTGGAATGCGACGATGCAGGCGGTGCTGGTGTGGATCGTATCTACGCGCTGGAGAACTCTTCGGACAATTACCAGTTCAACATCCCGATGATGCTCCGCAGCTATTCGCCGCAGCAACAGGGCCTTGAGTTTGTGGTGCCTGTTGAATCGCGTTTCGCTGGCGTGACTGTAGAGTTTCCCCTCGCGTTTGCGTTCGGCGAGGGTATTTGAGGACTAAAGTTCTCACAAAAAAGGAGGCTTCGGCCTCCTTTTTTTATGCGTACTGCCAGTGGAATCCATACGCAGTTTTTAATGATCCGCTGCATGCACTAGAGATATTTGATGGCATGGCTAAAGATTTTCCAATTGATCTAAGCCAATTTGCTGCATCTTTCATTGTTGGAAAAACACAACCAGTTTCGACGCATAGCACAGCTTTTGCACTGGGGTTGAGCGATCCAACCATATCCATGCGAGGGCGTCCCTTAAATATTGCTGACAACTTTGCTTTAACTTCTGGTTTATGGCAATGATTTTTTTCACCAGTAATATCCGGCCTTTTTCTGCCTTTATTGGCAGCAGAAACTTTAGCCCTGCTTTCTGGTTTTGACATGGAAAATTTAGCCCATGGCTGCGGCTTTCCTTTTCTCGCAGCAGATGCTTTATTTTTTGTCTCTTGTGAATGCTTGCGACCAGTAGCACGCTTACCTTGAGCGTCTCTTTGCTCCTGAGTCCATTGGCGTCCAGGCTGACCAATAAAACGCTCACGCTTGAGACGCTTTTCGTTTTCTCCAACGATCCTGCCGGACGTTCCGTCTCCCCCATCCGTCAAATTACAAAGTGTCTCACGCCCATACAGCGCGATAAGTTCGCACTCAAGTTCATGCGCCCACCACTCTTGCATACCATCCTGAATGATGGACACGGTGAAGCCATGTTTCTTGACGATGTTCAACCAATAGCGATTGCGGCCTTGAGAGACGTAAGCACGCTGCCCACTGCCCTTGCCGACATAGAACACACGGACATCGGATGCACGGCAGTGAATGTAGACGTAAAAATCGGTGTTAAAATTGGATTTAGCCATGTTGCACAGCCCGTATGTGACTTTGGTCAGAGGCCCCGGTAAATTTGCGGTTTATCGGGGTTTCGTTTATTATATCCGCATTCTTGTCCAACAATCAAAGGATTGTGAATGAAATTCAAAAACATCTCCAGCCGCCCGCATTGGGTCGGTGATACCCTGATTGCACCAGGCGCGACTGAAGAAGTCGCAGACCAATGGGCAACTGCCGTGCAAACCGACGAATTGCAGGCCGTTGAATTGGAAGCGCCTAAGGGCAAGCCCGGACGCAAGCCGAAAGAAGTGGCAGAGCAAACCAACCCTGAAGAGGCTGAATAATGTCTGTCATCTATTCCACCGCGACCAAAACGGGCCGAATGAATGCCGTGGTGACGGCTATCGGAACATCTGGCAAGCTCAAACTGTTCACGTCTGCCGATGTGTTGCTGGCGACCTTCACTCTGGCCGCTACGGCGGGCACGGTGTCCGGTGCTGTGCTGACCTTCAGCGATGCCAACGGCGCGACTTCGGGCATTCTGAACACAACGGCCAGCGCGGCAGGTACGGCGACCAAGGCCAGCGTTACGACCTCGGCTGACGTTGACGTGATTACGGGCCTGACTGTTGCCGCGTCTGGTGCTGATCTGATTTTGGACAATCCGATTCTGGCATCGGGGCAGGCTATTACGATAAACAGCGCAACCATCACGCACGCGGCTTAATATGACCTTGCTTGAAGAAATCAAACAGAAGTGCTCGCCATCGCTGATCGCATCGCGTCAGCATGGCGAGATTGCGGCAAAGGTTTCTGAGGGCAGGACCAAGCCGTCTACTCGTGAGATTGGCAATGGCACGATTCTGGAGACTATTGGCCTTGAAAATGGCAACAAAATGCTGGATGTGATTTACACAAATCCAGAATTTCGCCATGTCAAACCGTTGCTTGAGCAAGGTCGGCTAATAGTTGGGTCGCCGTTGGTAGTTCAAACTATCCAAAGCATGGTTCCTTTGGTTTATCCCCAAGCGGTTGCTGACTTGCTGCTTGCTTTGACTGTTGATCCTGATCCGATCAATGTTCAGCAAGTCGTGCAAGCCATGGAGGGCATGTAATGGCCGTCATCACCGTACCAGCAGGCACGCGAAATACCATTACCTCGACCGGGTTTAACTCGCTCGCTTCGGCTACCTACGTGACGACGAGCGCGGTTGATCTTTCGGCGGTCGACCCTATTGACGTGGTGGTCGAGGTGGAGGCAACACCCGGCACTGTTGCAGGCAATAAGCAGGTTTTGGTTTTTGCTCAGGTCAGCATGGACGGCACGAATTACAGCACCGGCCCGACTTCTGGCACAACTGCGACGGATGAGCCAAACCTGCGCTTTCTCGGCTCACTCCCCGTCAACACCAACAGCACATTGCAGCGCGGTGCGTTCTCTGTTGTGTCTGCTCTTGGTTATGTGCCGCCATTCTTCAAAGTCGTGCTCAAAAACGATTCTGGCGCAGCTCTTGCAGCCAGCGGAAACGCGGTTTATTACACCTCGTATACCGGCAACTCGGCGTAAGCGATGGCCGCGCTGATTCTGCCCAGTCGCAGGGTTGCCCAGCCACAGGGGCCGGTTGATGTTGATGGCGGCAGCTCCCTGGGCAATGCCTTGGGCTTTCACGTCTCCGATTTCTCTGGGCGTGATGTTGTTGGTCAGCGTTTTGTCACAAGATCGGCAAGTCTGGCTTATGGCGTCACGTCGCTTGGACGAGGGTTTTTTTCCGCAGCCAACGCGGCGTTCTCTGCTGCGCTAGACCTCAGCAGTACAACAGAAATCACGGTCGCCTTTATCCTGAAAAGGAACAGCGCGACAGGCACGCAGGTTTTGGTCGAGCACACGATCAACCAGAACAACCAAGCTGGTTCGTTCCTGATCTACACGGACACGACCAATTTTTTTGCGAGCATTTCAAATGGTTTGGGTGGCGCAACAAACTTCAACGTCGCCAGTTGCGCAGCGCCAGCCGTTGGGGCCACGACCAAAATTGTCGTCACGCTTGCACGGCGCGGAACATCGGCCCAAGCCTGCCGCATTTGGTACGACGGCGTTGAGCAAGTAACGACACAACCCAACACCGGTTCAATCTCCGGTGCGTTCGCCAACAGCACGACTTACTTTTTTGGTCGAGCAGCATCCAGCCTTTTTGCAAACGGTGTCATCCACGACATTTCGTTGTGGCGCAGGGGGCTTACAGACAACGAAGCAAGAGATTGGTCCGCCAATCCATGGAGAGTGCTGCGCCCCATCCAGCGCCGCATATGGGTGCCGGTGGCGGGAGACGGCGGAGCAGCTACGGGAAGCCTTGCAGCAACAGAAGCCGGATCAGACACCGCATCCTTTAGCGCCGTATCTACGGCATCGGGCAGCCTAGCAGCCACTGAAACAGGCTCCGACACAGCCGCGATTGCAGGCCAGGTAACGGCTACCGGATCGCTGGTAGCCACTGAGATAGGCAGCGACACGGCGGCTTTCTCTGGCATCACTCAGTCCGCCGGAACCCTGACCGCACAAGAGACGAGCGCAGACACGGCAAGTATTGCCGGTGCATCCGTAGTCTCTGGTGATTTTGCTGCTACTGAGCTCGGCTCAGATAGCTTCTTTGCCACCAGCGGGGCACAGCAATCAGTCGGCACTCTGGCGGCGCAGGAAGTTGGCAGCGATACTGCGAGTGCATCGGGTGCAGTCACCGCACAAGGCGCATTGACGGCGACAGAATCAGGCGGTGATTCGGCCATCATGACCGGCGAAGCCCGCGTTATGGGCCTGTTCTCAGCTACTGAGGCAGGGCAGGATGTATTCAGCGGAACCTCGATTCAGTTGCCTGCGCGCACGGGATCAATGGCGGCCACTGAAACAGGCGCAGACGGCGCGGCTATAACTGGCCAAGCGCTTGTCATGGGCCTGTTCACGGCACAGGAAGTCGGCTCCGATGTGTTTTTTGGCAGTGAAAACGATCTAACGCGCATCCGTCCGATACAAGCGACTTACAACACGCTTGCAATTGACGCCGGATACAATACGATTGAGATTGACCCCACCTACTGGATTGACTGATGGCAACGCAACTAGAAGTATTCCGCATCGTCGCGCCCGAGTTCGCTGGGGAAACAGACATTACAGTGCAAGCGTTTTTAGACCTTGCCCCGCTGTACATCAACCCCGAGATTTACCCGGTCGAATCGCGTGGCCTGGCGCTGGTGCTGAAAGCGGCTTCGCTGATGCTGAACCGAACACGGTCGGCCAGTGGGTCTAGTTCGGGTGGCGCGTTGCTGGAGGAAAAAGAAGGCGATCTCATGCGCAAGTACGGCGCATCCAACAAGAACGGCGCGACCATCGACATTTACGAGCAGCAACTGATTCAGTTAAGCTCGGGCACCATTGCCGGTATGGGCATCCTGACGCGGGTGTATTGATGGCAACTCGTATCATTGATCGTGGGTATAACAAGATCATGCGCGAGATGAACCGCGCATGGCGACGTGAGGCTGCTGTGGGCATCCATGCCGGTGATAAGAATGGAGATGGCGCAAACGTAGCCGAGTACGCGGCATACAACGAATACGGGACCGACGAAGAGCCTAAGATTCCATCGCGCCCGTTCATGCGTACCGCGTTTGATGAAAACATTGCCGAGATTCACAAAGACTTTGCCCGAGAGACCGCGCTACTTGTGACCGGGAAAAAAACTGCGCATCAATGCCTGCTGACAGTAGGACTCAAGCACGCCGCACGCATTCAAAACACCATCACCGGGCGCGACTTCCTCCCCAAGCTGTCTCAGCAAACCATTGATGCCAAAAAGGGCAGCACAAAGACGCTGGTGGATACCGGCGCCATGGTCAACGCAGTTCACGCCGTTGTAAGGCCACGCACATGAGCGGATTCCGTACCTATCGACTGATTCTGACCGAGACGGCAGGCTCCTACGTCAACGGCATTTGGGTGCCTGGTATGCGCGGCAGTCAATCGGTCATGGCAAGCGTGCAGCCCATCGTCGTGGGGCAGGACATGGAAAGCCTGCCGGAAGGTCGCAGGTTTACGGACCACTTCAAAATCTACAGCGACACGCAGCTAAAGGTGACCGACGACGGCGCAGACATACAGCCCGATTTGCTGGTGTTTGGCAGCGATGCATACGAGCTTGTGACCCGGCTGGCGTATCAGTCGAATGTCATTTCGCATTACAAGTACATCGCTGTAAAATCGTTCAAATACACCACGCTCTCCGATTGGCTGACGGGCGTTACAGTGAGGCCGTAATGAGTTCAAACATTGATACCGCAGTCCCGCCATTGGGCAACGCCACCACGGCAGGCGTGCGCAACAACTTCGCTCAGGCAAAGACCGAGATTGAAGCGCTGCAGCAACAAATTGGATTTGCTGACTACAACGACCTGCTGACAGCCACCACGCCGATCAGCGTCAGTGCCAACACGTTGACCAAGCTGACAAATGACACTCTTGGTCCGAATACCAAAACCGATGCGCTGCCCATCCTTGTCGATAGCCTGTGGAATGCCGTAACCAATCAGCTAGACCTTACCGACTTGACTGTCAATACAATGGTTGAGTTTCGCGGTGATATTCAAGTCACGACAACCGCAGCCAATCAGACCGTGCGGGTTGAGTTGGCATTGGCCATCGGCAACGCCATTGCATTCAGCTTGCCATCCAATACCATCCAATACAAATCCGCTGGCGCACAACGGATCATTGCCCAGATTCCGTTCTACATTGGATCGACCCCAGTCCGCACCAATCCCGGCGAGGTGCGGATTTTCTCCGATGCCGCTTGTACCGTCCGTGTCAATGGCTGGTATATCCGGGTTATCAAGTATCTCGCCGATTAATCAACAGGAATCAACATGAACGACATTGAAAAAGACATTCAAGCCGCTGGCGCAGACGTTGCACCACGCATCACGCCTGCCGATATTGAGTCAAATATTGCTACCGAGTGGTACATCAATGGAGAAACTGGCGTGGTTCCAGATGATTTTCAACCCCCAGTTCCGGCAAATCATCCATTGTCTTTGCTTACAATCTGTGTTTTAGTGCTACGCAACGGGTTCACCGTCACAGGGGAAAGCGCGTGCGCCAGTCCTGAAAATTTCAACACCGAGATTGGCCGCAAAGTAGCGCGGGCTAATGCCGTTGCCAAAATCTGGCCGCTCATGGGCTATGAGCTGAAAAGCAAACTGTCTGCCTAATGCTCACGCTCAAGACCACGCTGCACACGCTGATTAAGGCATTGGTCGGCAATGAAACGCTGATCTTTGCCGATCAGAACAGCCCGCGTCCGGCCTTGCCTTACTGGACCATGGTCCTGCAAACGCAGCGCCACATGGGAACCGATCAGTACAGCCAGGGCGTGACGAATGACGGCGACCAGACTATCAGGGGTACGCGAGAGGCAACGCTGGCATTGCAACGCTACGGCGCTGACTCCGACATTAAAGCCGCAGAGCTACGCGACAACCTGCAACGCACTACCGTTCGTGAGCAATGGCAATTGCAGGATATTGCGGCATACGATACCGGGCCGGTGAACAATATCCCGACGCGGCTGGACAATGCGCAATACGAGCCGCGTGCATCCATTGATTTGATGCTGCGATTCGGAACCCGATTGCTGGACCGCGTTGGAATTATTCAAACGGTCGAGATTGAAAATGCGTTCACTGGTGTAGAATCCAGCGAAATAGTGGAAACCGTAATCGCTACGGGCAACATCTGAAAGGAAGCCATATATGGCGACTCTTGATTCAATCGTCAACGTGCAGATTGCTCTGCAAACGACTGGCGTAACCCGTGGTGAATTCGGCATTCCGATGATCGTCGCGCCGCTGATGACGTTCACCGAGCGCGTGCGCGTTTACAACAGTTACAACGAGGCCAGCGAAGACGATCTGCCGCCTTCGTTGCTGACGGCACTGTCTGACTGCTTCGGCCAGATTCCGCGTCCGCGTCAGGTGAAGGTGGGCCGTCGCTCCGTGCTGACCGCCATCATCAACGTGACCGAGCTTCTGCCACTGGGCACGTACTCGATCACTGTGGGCGCTGAAACCTACACCTTTACCGCAGACGCCAGCCCGCTGGCATCCGAGATCGTCACCGGCCTTGCCGCTGCGATTACCACGGACACCGACGAAAAGATTACCGCTACCGTGGTTGGGGATACGCTGCAAATCGCTTACATCTCTCAGCTTGATCTGGCCGGTGTTTCGCTGGCTACCGGCTTGGGTTGGGGCCTTATCAGCCCGCTGTCGGCAGGCACGGCAGTCGGTGACGACTTGGATGCCATCCTTGACGAAGACGCCCGGTGGTATGGCCTGGTGATGACCGAGCGCGTTAAGCAAACCCAGCTTGATGCCGCCGAATGGACCGAGGCCAACGACCGCCTGTTTATCACGGCGACCGATGAGGCCGATGTGCTGAATCCGGCACTGGCAACCGATCTGATTTCGGTGCTGAAGAATACGCGCTACTTCCGTACTGCTGTGATGTTTCACACCAACGCGGCGACCGAGTATCCGGATGCCGCATGGGCTGGCCGCGTGTTCACCATCCAACCGGGTGGCGAGACGTGGGCGCTCAAGGGCTTGGCAAGCGTCACGCCTTCGCCCCTGACCGCTACACAGCGCCAGACGGTGATTAATAAGGGCGGCAACACCTTCGAGTTCTACCAGGCTCAAGTCGCCCTGACGAATCCAGGCAAGGTTGCAGCCGGTGAATGGATCGACGTTATTCGCTTCCGTGATTGGCTCAAGGACACGATCCAAGTCAACATGGTGCAGATGATGATTAACCGCGATAAGGTGCCCTACACCGATCAAGGTATTCAACTTTGCGTGAATAACCTGCGCAAGTCGCTGCAAGAAGGCCAGAAGGTCGGCGGCATCGCACCTGACGAGCTAGACGCGGCAGGCGCAACGGTGCCAGGCTTTATCCTGACATTCCCGCGCTCTGTCGAGTTGGCATCCAGCATCAAAGCTTCGCGGATTCTGGATATTGGCTTCACGGCCCGTCTGGCTGGTGCAATCCACGTTGTGAACGTCTCGGGCGCTTTGGCCTACGAGCTGTAAAAAGGAACTGAAACATGGCTGCTGAACTGACCGGCTCTTACGACCCATCCGAGGTTGTCGTCACCGTAGGCGGGGTCATCCTGTCCGGCTTCTCGGACGGCGATCACATTATCGCCCGCCCGATGGAGGACGTGACCTCGATGCGCGTCGGAAACGATGGCGGCGTGGCCCGCGCTCGTAACCCAAACAAGGCGGGTGAGTTTGAATTCCGACTGCTGCAAACCAGTTCGGCAAACGATGCGCTGTCGGCCCTGGTGAACGCCGATGATCTGTGGAATGCCGGTAAAGCGGTGTTTCCCATCGCCGTGTTTGACGGCTCCGGGCGCTCGCTGGCTGCTGGAACCGAGTGCTGGATCAAGGCCTTGCCTGAGATGACTTTCAGCAAGGAAGTGTCCGAGCGTGTCTGGGTGTTCTACACGGCCAACCTTCGCATGTTCGTGGGCGGCAACGCTTAAGCCGCTCACTCTCCGATAAAAGGGGCCGCATGGCCCCTTTTTTTGTGCTACAGTTTTGATTCATCAACGAAGGAGAAAACACATGACTGATCGTGAATTGCTGGAGCTTGCGGCTAAGGCTGCGGGACTGATTTTGAATCAGTATCCTGATGAGGATTTTTTGCGCGCAAGCCATGGTGCTATGGGCGTGGCATGGAATCCTAAATGGAACCCCATCACCGACGATGGCGATGCGCTGCGGCTGGCGGTAAATTTAGGGTTGATTGTTGACTGTAATCAACAATCGGCTGGTGAGCCATTTAAGCCACATGCAATCTGGCTTGATCAAACAATGAGCAATGCAGAATTGACCCGCCGTGCAATCGTCCGCGCAGCCGCTGAAATCGGAAAGGCAATGTCGTGACTAACAAATTCGATCAATACAAACTGACCAAAGGCACGCACGACCGAGTTTATGAGGTTCTGCGCACTTTTAAGGACGGCGCAACCGTCACCATGCTGAACATGAAAACTAAAATCAATCATGACGTTTTGCAGGCTGCTTTGGAAGAAATGCAAGTGGCCTACATTGACCGATATGGAAGAATCGGAAAACGAGGCCCCAGCCTTTCTCCTATTTGGATGGCCGTCGATGTGCCGGAAGATTGCCCGAAACCTGATGGAGTGATGTGATGAATAGGAAACAGATTGAACAATGGGGATACGAGGCAGACAATCGTGCCGATGTGGTAATTTCCATACCTGGAGAATATCATCCAGATTGGCAAATTGTGCGAGATGAGTATTTTGCATCGCTGGTAGCCGCGCATGAGCGCGAGCAGTGTGCTGTCGTATGTGAAGATCAGCAAGAGCCTATTTGGTATGGCTACGAATGTCCCAATACTTTTCAAGATGCGCAGCATGTATGCGCTAAGGCAATCCGCGCACGAAACAACCAAGAATCCAAGTAAACTAACCCCATGACCCAAGAAACCTTTATCGTCGGTGGCCGTGAGTACACGGCATTCCGAATGAACGCCTTTGCAGCTAACAAGCTGGTGCTGCGCCTGCAAAAGATCATCCTGCCTATCTTCGGTGCCGCACTTGGAGGCCAAAAGCTGGGCGATATGGACGTGAAGCAGGCTGCTGCGATGATTGCCGAGCATGTTGACGAAACCGTCATGGAAAGTATCGTACTGCCGCTGTTTTCCGAGTCACGGGTATTTGACACCGAGCGGAAGAAGGCCATCAAGACTGCGGCAGACATTGACGTTTGCTTCACATCGGAGAACTTGTTTGATCTGTACGAACTGATTTTCGAGATTGGACGGTGGCAGTTCGGGCCTTTTTTCGCCCAACTGATGACCCGCATTGGAGATCCACTCGCAGACAAGGCGCAGACGAAGCCATCCCAGGACAAGTAGGCAAGGAACTGGAGTCCGAGCTGTGGATATGGCGTCCCATCATGGCCGGTAAAGTGACACTCTCAGAGGTTGAAAGCGGCACTGCCACTGTGGATAAGCTGCAAAAGCTGAACGCGCTACTGGACATGCAGGCCGACATTGAAAACGACAAAATAGACAAGGCCAAGGTCAAATAATCTCGTTGCCATTTAAGCCCCTAGCAATAGGGGCTTTTTTTCGGCTTGTCGGGTAAAATGGCGCGAATATGCGAGGAATTCATCCATGATCGTTCGTGAACTGATAACCCGGCTGGGGTTCGCTACAGACATGCGCGGCGTTCGTGGTGCAGAGCAAGCCACGCAGCGTATCCAAGAACGTGCCAATGCCGCAGCGGCTGCGATGCGCAACATCTTCTTGGCCGTAGGCGGTACGGCGGTTGTGCGTCAGATCATTGGCGTAGGCGACGCCATGCAGTCCATGGAGGCCCGTATCGGGATGCTTCCGCAGACGCTGGGGGACGCCGGGGCCGCGTTTGATACAGTCGCCGCACGCGCCAGCGCAGGCCGCACCAGCATCGAGGCATACGGCACCTTGTACACGCGTATCGGTAACGCGGCACGGGACTACATCACGACCCAAGAGGATTTGCTGGGAATCACCGACACGATCAGTAAGGCGCTGGTGGTGGGCGGTGCGACGACGCAGGAAGCGCAGTCAGCAATGATTCAGTTCTCGCAGGCTCTGGGTGCTGGCACATTGCAGGGCGAAGAATTCCGCGCCATGGCAGAAGCTGCGCCGCAGTACCTGGATCAGTTGTCGATTGCCATGGGCATTCCGCGCGCGGAACTCAAGAAGATGGCCAGCGACGGCAAGCTGACCAGTAAGGCCGTGATCGAAGCAACGCGGCAAATGTCCACCTACTTTGAGGACAAATTCCGGCAGATGCCCATGACGGTCGGGCAGTCAATGTCAATCATTGGCAACCGATTCAAAAACATGGTGCAGCGATTCAATCGTGAATCGCAGTTCATTACCAACATTGCCAACTTCATCATTAGCGGTTTTGAGAGAATCGAATCTGGTGTTAACTGGCTTTCTGAGAAGTTTAATGGCCTTGGCAACGTATTTCGAGCATTGGGAATCCTGATTGCAACCGCTATCGGTGCAAAGATCATTACGGCATTGAACGCAATGCGCATTGCAGGCTTTGCCGCCATGCTGCCATTTGCCAAAATGATTCTGGTGCTGGGCCTTGTCGCGCTGGCGATTGATGACGTTTATTCCTACATCCAAGGCGGGCAATCCGTGCTGGGTGACTTCATCAATTGGTTTAAAAGTGGCGCGGCCAGTGCAAACCTATTCCAGACGGCTTTGTCATTGGTTGCAGCCGGTGCAGTTGCAGTTGGTACAAAAATGGCAGTAGGGTTTGCACTGGCGAATGCGGCCATGGCTAAAACGCTGGTGCTGATGGCTGCATTTGCCATCAAAATGGCCGCAGCTTGGCTAATTGCGTTCTGGCCGCTGGGTGTTGTCGTTGGATTGCTAGCCGCAGTCATTGCTGGCGTGATGAAGTTTGACGCCATCGCTGGTGGTATTGCACGCGGATACAACGCCGTCAAAAGCTTTGTAACTGGTGGCGACACACCCGGCATGGCAATGACGCGCAGCAACCCGGTAGGTCCTACACAGATGACAGGGCCGGGCATGGGTGCATCCAAGACCGTTAACGCAAACACGACCGTGCAGCTTACGGTACCGCCTGGTACAAGCCCGACAGACGCGCAGTTCTTCAGCGCTGGCGCACAAAAAGCGTTTGGCGGTGAAACCAAGAAACTAGCCGGTGATCTGGCCGTGATTGCGAGGTAACACAATGGTTGGTTTGTTTTTTGGTGGCACTCAGTTTATTACCACGTTTGGCAATGAGTTCGGCAATGTCGAGCTAGATGCAAACCTTGAGGAAGCCCACGAATGGACGGCACAAGCGACTGAAAACCCAGTTGAGGAAGGTGCGCCCATCTCGGATCACGTCATTGAGCAATCCGATAAATTGCGAATCAGCGGATTTATTACAGACGCGCCGTTGGTGGCTTCGCAAAGCATCACCGGAAGCATTGGCATCAGTGACGCCGGAAGCCGCACGCAGCCGGTGTTTGATCTGCTCTACACGCTGATTAAAAAGCGTGAGCCAATTGTGGTTTACACCAAGCACGCCGTATACAGTGATATGGTGCTGACCACGGTTAACATTCCGCGAACGCCAGGCGTAGGAGAGGCCATTGAATTCAATGCCGAATTCATTCATATTCGCAAGGTCGCAACGCGGCTTGTTGATGTTCCAAGGGGAATTAGTGCAAAAGGCGATGGCAAGGCCGGTGCTGGCGTGCAGAAGAAAGCGCAGGCTCAAAAATACAAAGGCAAAACCGAAACCGAGGATTTTTTGGCTAAATATCCCGCACCTAAACAGGTGCCGTCCAGCATCTTGAGCAGCATCATCAGGTAATCAAATGGCACGCCTTGACAAAATCCCATTGCTGCCGGAAACGTCAGACCAAAAGCTAACGGTTACGCTTGGCGGGAATCCATACATCCTGCGCGTGCTGTGGAATGAACGGTTTGGCTATTTCTCACTGTCGGTCAACACGTCCGACGATGTTCCGATTCTGACCAATATCAAGATGGTGAAAAACTATCCGCTGATTGGCAGATACAAAAATACGCTGTTGCCATTTGGCGACATTTATTTCATTCAGGAATCAGGCACGAATGCGCGTCCGCTCTACGAGGATTTGGGCGTCCGGTGCAATCTGTACTACTACGAACCCGATGCCATCGTCACAGCGCAGCCGGTGATTGAGGGTGCATCTGTCGCCGTTCTGGGCACGATCTGGGATAGCGGTTTGACCGAGTTTGACGTAGGCGTCATGGGCGGGCCTACAGGCTGGGACGCATAAATGCTGTTTGATCGTGTTGCATCGCTGGTAATCGGCAAGGAAGGCAAGCAGGGACGCGAACTGACCGGGCTGCGCTTCGCTTTTTCAATCGAAAAGCAGTCCACCAAAGCGCCTAACAAATGCACGCTGAAAGTCTGGAACCTAGCACCTGAGACACGCGGGCTTGTCGAGGCCATCGGCAACGTGCTGATTCTCAAGGCGGGTTACGTGCAGGACACGGGCGCGCAGACAATCTTTCAGGGTGATGTAATCCGCGCTCTGACCGTGCGTGAAGGTCCAGACTGGGTGACTGAGCTGGAAATGCAGGACGGTCACAAGGAATTTAGAGACACAAAGGCAAGCGTATCGTATGGACGCGGTGCGACGGCCCTGCAAGTGTTGGGCGACCTGTCCAAACGCTTCGGCCTGCCGGTGCGGGAGTTGCCCGCCGATGTGGCTGCAAAGCAGTACCCGAACGGGTTTTCATTCGTCGGACGTCTGCGTGACGCCATGGAAAAGGCTTGCGATTATCTGAAGCTGGAGTGGTCGATTCAGAATCGGGAAATTCAGATTATTAAAAAAGGCGGCGTGTTTCAAAAGCGGGCCATCCTGCTTTCATCGGATACCGGCATGGTCGAATCTCCCATGCTCGAATCCAAGACCATGACCGAAAAGGCGGCGGCTAAAGACGGCATCACGGCAAGTCAACCCGGTGTAAGGGCCACGACGCAACGAAACGACGATGGCGAGATTGAGCGCGTTTTGCAAGTCAACGGATACAAGGTGAAGTCATTGCTTCAACCGGGTCTGGAGCCTGGTGGCTACGTGCAGATCAAGAGCAAGAGCATCGACGGCCAGTTTTTCCGTATCGAGGAACTCACGCATGTCGGCGATACGTTAGGCAGCGAATGGCATACCAATCTAACGCTGCGCTTCGTTTAAGATCAGCCTATGTCAGAGCCATCAAACAACATCATTGACGCGCTGCAAGGATTCATGAATGCGCGCCTGCTGGATGTGAATACGTCCATTCCAGGCGTGATCGTGAGCTATGCCAACGGGCTGGCACGGGTGCAGCCCACCGGTAAAAAGCGATTTGCAGATGGCGACACGCTGGATTACCCAATCATTCCCGGCGTGCGTGTGTGCTGGCCGTCCTTTGCCGGTGGTGCGGCTGGGATCAAAGGCCCGGTGCGTCCGGGTGACAAATGCTTGATCGTGTTCTCTCAGCAGGCGACAGACGGCACGGATGATATGAGGTTGTTTGACCTGTCAGATGCTTATGCCGTCATGGTTGATCTGGGCAATGTCGGGGCGGGTGATTCGGCTAACAACGGCGCAATGACGATGTACTTTGGTGCGGCCAGCATTCAAATTACAGAAGGTGGTGGCATCGTTATCAATGCACCGGGCGGCACAACGATCAATTCTCCGACGACAACAAACACCGGCATTCTGACTGGTTCAGAAGTTTTAGCGGGAGACGGCACATCGCTTAGCGCCCACGTTCATTCCGGCGTTCAAACTGGACCGTCCAATACCGGACAACCGGTGTAAAATCGCGCAATGCAAGACTTGCTGTTAACCGATGCTCACGACCTGGATACATCCCGGCTTGATCTTGCATTGGTTGATGGCGCTGCCCGCGTAAAGCAGCAACTGTTGATTAAGTTGCGGCTCTGGCGCAATGAGTGGTTTCTTGACATTGACTTTGGCACGCCGTATTTGCAAGAAATTCTAGGCAAGCAGTTGACGCTATCTGGTGCGATTGCGGCCTTACGAACTTCGATTCTTGAGGTTGAGGGCGTCCAAAAGATTGACAGCTTTTCCTACAATTTCAACCGCTCGGCGCGTTCGCTTTCGGTGAGTTTTGAGGCCAGCACACCATACGGATTGATTGAGGTACAGACATGACCGTGACCGCAGAAGGCTTTGACCGTCCGCGCCTGCCAGAGATCAAGACCGACTACGACCAGCGGTTTACGGATGCGCTTGGTCCCGTCAATACCGCGCCTGACGCCGTGGTGGGGCAGATCATCGGCATTTTCAGCGAAGCCCTTGATAACGCCTACGAGGCGCTGCAAGACACGTATAACAGCATGTACCCGCCAACCGCAGAGGGCACGAGCCTGGACGGCGCTGTGTCGCTTGTCGGGCTTACCCGGCTGGGTGCTACGCCGACTTTGGTTATCGGTGTGGCATACGGCGCTGAGTCCACGCTGATTCCTGCCGGAGCGATTGCCCGATCAATTGACAATCGCCAGTATGCGACAACCGCAGACGCGGTTATCTCCCGCGCTGCCGCTGTTGATGTGGAAATCACAGTCGATACTGTGACAAACTCAGCGACCTATCAGGTTATTGCGGGTGGTGTGTCGGTGGTTTACACATCAGACGCAAGCGCGACCGGCGAAGAGATTGCCACAGGGCTTGCCGCGCTCTTTGATCCGCTGGTGTTTACCGCGACCGCATCAGGTTCTGTGGTGTCTTTGCGCTCGCTTGATGGCGTGACTGACTTTTCGCTGACGGTTGACAGCAAGTTGTCGATTACTCGGCTGGGCACGCCGGTTGTGTTTACTGGCGTCGAGCTGGGTGCTTATGCGTTGCCTGCCAACTCTCTGACCTCGATTGATAGCTCCGTGCTCGGGTGGGATGAGATTAACAACTTAGTGGCTGGTGACATTGGCCGCTTTGTCGAGACAGATGAAGCCTTGCGCGTTCGCCATGCTGAAAGCGTGCGCGCCACCGGATCGGCCACAGTCAAGGCCATTCGGGCGCGGCTTGTGGCCGAAGTTGATGCCATTGAGTACGCGGCTATTTACGAAAACCGCAGCGGTGAGCCTGATGCATTTGGTCTGCCGTCCCACTCATTTGAAGCCGTGGTATCAGGCGGCACAAATCAGGCTGTTGCAAACAAGCTGTTTGAACTCAAGCCAGCAGGCATTGAGACTTACGGAACAGTCTCTGTGCAAGTCGTTGACGAGAACGGCGACGGCCAGACCATGCGCTTTTCCCGTCCCGCTGATGTTTATGCATGGATTCGGGTATCCGTAAATACGCTGTACCCGGAAGAGCAGTTGACCACGGCTGTTGTCGGGGCCATTAAAGATGCCGTGCTCGCTTACGGCCAGACTTTGAGCGTCGGTGATGACTTGTTGTTGCAACGCTTCTACGGCCCTATCTACACGGCGACAAGCGGTATCGGATCGATCACGGTTGAAGGCTCGGTGACTGCTGGACCAGTTGATACGCCGCTTTACACCACGGCAAACATTGCAGTCGGGCGAACGGGCCTTGCCGTGTTTGATGCAGTCAGAATCTCGGTGGTCGGCGTATGATGGACTATCAGGCGCTTGCCATTTCAAGGTTGACAGGCCAGTTTGAAAACTCGCCCAAGCTCAAAGCGCTTGTCGCCGCCATTGTCTCCGCTTTGGGCGATCTTGAGATTGCATCAGATGCCGTAAAGTCGCAGCGCTGGATTGATATTGCCATCGGTAAGCAGTTGGATGGTCTTGGCACCATCGTGCTTGAAGCCCGGCAAGGGCGCGACGATGAGACATATCGGCAGGCGCTGAAGTACCGCATCTTTGTTAACACGTCTAACGGCACGCCGGGAGACCTTATCAAAGGCCTGCGTTTTCTGACACAGCCTGGTGATGCGCAATACTTGGAATCCTACCCGGCGACCGCACTGCTTTTCACAGATGGCATCCTGACGCCATCAGAGATTCAGATTCAAATTCAAGACTTGGCACCGGCTGGCGTGTCTACCGTCCCCGTAGCCGTGACCTTTGGTGACGCGCCATTTCGTTTTGGCAAGTTTCCTGCGCCTAGTGAGCTATTCAACCAAGACGGCAACTACATCACGGCCAACGACTCCGACATTCAAATATCGGATGGTAGTTTTGCATCCGATGGTTCTGGCATGGGCGGCATCGTACCCGCAGAACTTGAGGTGATTGGATCGTATCTTGATGTTGGTGGCGGCACGACGCTGGCCGTTTACGCGCCCGAGCACTTGACTACGCTAGGCAATGACATGCTGACTGGAGTTTATCAATGACGCAATTCGCAGAGGTGCCAACCTCATACCCTGACGGCCAGCAAAACGTCGGACAACCCCCCGAGGCCGTGCTGAATAACGGCTTCATTCCGGCGACTGCCGCCAGCCGTGGGCAACCGCTGCCCGCACAATGGCTTAACTGGCTGTTTCAAAAGATTTTTAGGCTTTTGAATCGTGATGTTGTCGGAACGGCGACAGGCATCGGATTGTTCACATTGCCTGAATCAGTCATTCGACTAGAGGCTTACGACAAATCAAATCCATCGCGTTATTTGATTGCGGTAGGTTACAAAGGCGCTGCCGGTGTCGTCCACGCATTGACCGTGGTTAGCAGCAGCACATTGACGCTTGGCACTGCTACAATCAGCGGTAATCAGCCGGTAAACGGTGGCTCAGACGTTGTGACGGTGGGATATTCTCGCCAGATTGGAGATATTTAATATGGCATTGACCGCACAAGAAGAAGCCCTAGTCCGGCAATTGCTTGATGAGCAAGCCGCGATTTTGTCGCTGGCCAGTTCTGAGGCTACGATTCTCAGCAAGCTGGGTGCTACCAAAGTCACACTGTCTGACCTGACTGCCGTGTCTACGGTGGCAGATGCTGATTTGCTGCTGATGCGTCAAGGCACCACGGATAAATCGCTGAGTGCGCTTATTTTTGGCGCTTATGTCGCAAGTGCCATTCCAGATGCAAGCGAAACTGTGAAAGGAAAGGTTGAGCTTGCCACTGATGCAGAAGTTCAAACTGGCACTGATACAACACGTGCCGTAACACCTGCTGGTTTTTCGTCACGAACTGCAACAGAAACACGTCTTGGAATTGTTGAACTTGCAACAGATGCAGAGGCTCAAGCCTTTGCTGCAAATAAATTTATTGATGGCGCAAAACTAAATACCGGATTTAAGGGCGGGAATCAATCTCTTGCAACCAACGGATTCCAAAAATTTCCAGGTGGATTAATTGTTCAATGGGGAATTATTGCAGGGAATGGATCTGTAACATTTCCATTGGTTTTTCCATCTGCAATTAGATCGCTGACTTTGGGCGCAAATTTAGGCACCGGTGGAGACGCTTATACGTCGGCAGTAACTACAAGTGGTTTTACGATTGCAGGCACAGATCCTGGAGAATCAAATTATTGGTGTGCCATTGGATACTAAAATGTTCTATTCAAAATCACAGAGCGGGTTTTACAGCACTGAAATCCACGGCGAAAACATCCCATTGGATGCCGTTGAAATCACTGAAGAGCAACACGCCGCACTCTTGCAGGGTCAGACCCATGGTCAAGAAATTGCAGGCGACGACAACGGCTTTCCAGTCCTAATTGATCGCGTGCAAGTTTTTGTGGTGCCCCGCATAGTCACCATGCGACAAGCCCGCCTAGCCTTGCTGGCTGCTGGCAAACTGGCAGCAGTTGAAACCGCTATTAACGCACTCCCCGATCCACAGCGCAGCGCGGCACGGATCGAATGGGACTACAGCAGCGAAGTTCACCGCGACCGCGCATTTGTGCAAACGCTTGGCGCGGCCCTAGGTCTTGATTCTGACGCGCTGGACGCGCTGTTTACCCATGCTGCAACGCTATGAAACTCGCATTCATCCACGCCGATCCGAGTGAGAAGTTTTCAGCGCGTCTGACAAAGCTATTCACCGGATCGACCGCATATCATTGCGGGTTCGTGGATGAGTCAGACGGTACGTTTTTCGACATGGCGGTGATGGCCCGTAAAACCTACTGGCCGCGATACCATCCGCCCGTTAAGTGGGTTGTGAGTTACGATACGCCCATGCTTACCCGTGCGATGTGCGAAGACCTGTTGAAAGCATACAGTGATGAGCGGTACGGATATATTGATTACATTCTGTTCGGCCTGCGTCCCATTTATCATCTGTTCGGAAAATCCACGCGCAATGCTGGAGGATTGATTTGCTCCGAAATGTGCGCTCAATGGCTTATGAAGGCTGGCTATCAGCCGCCAGTAAATCCGATTCCAAGCCCTGCCGATCTTGAGCGCTGGGCAGTGACGACTTTGTAATTTTAGATAACGGCTGATACATGTCACCCCAAGAAATGTTTAACCTCGCAATTGGTTTGATTGGAGCAATTGGCGGATGGTGGTTAAATACCATGTGGCAAGCTGTGCGCAGTCTTGAAGCAAAAATTGCGGCTATTGATGTATTGGTTGCTGGTCAATATGTCAAAAAAGAAGAATTCAATAAATTAGGTGATGCAATTTTTGCAAAGCTGGACAAAATTCAAGACAGTATTGAACGCAAGGCGGATAAGTCATGAGAAGCGAACTAACACGACAATTGCGCGGTGATGAGGGCGTCAAAGCCACGGTTTACAAAGACCACCTCGGATACGACACCATCGGCGTCGGTCGCCTGGTTGATTCTCGCAAGACTGGTGCAGGGCTGCGCAGCCATGAAATTGATTTCCTGCTTCAGAACGACATCAACGACCGGATCGACCAACTGATGCGCCGTCTGTCTTGGTTCCAAGACCTTGACGATGCGCGCAAGGGCGTGCTGCTCAACATGAGCTTTCAGATGGGCGTTGATGGCCTGCTAGGATTCAAAAACACCTTGGCGATGGTTGAGCGTGGCGACTACGCAAGAGCCTCCGAGGGGATGCTGCAAAGCCTGTGGGCACGGCAGACACCGGAGCGTGCAAAACGCATGGCCGACCAGATGAAAACTGGTGAGTGGCAATACGCGAAGGGGACATGATGGATTGGCTGAAAACAATCGCGCCCATGATCGGCACGGCACTTGGCGGGCCTCTAGGCGGTGCCGCTGCGGCGTTCCTCGCTGACAAGCTAGGGCTGGAGGCAAAGACCGTCGAAGCTGTCTCCGAGGTGCTGAACTCTGGGCGTATGACGCCAGACCAGATCACCAGTGTCAAGTTGGCGGAAATAGAGTTCGAGAAGTTTCTAAAAGAGAACGCCATCCGCATTGAGGAAGTTCACGCGGGAGACCGCGCAGACGCTCGAAAGATGGCATCAGCCACGCAAAGCCCGATTCCTGCGGCCCTTTCTCTCATGGTGACGCTGGGTTACTTTGGCATCCTGATCGGCATGATGACGGATGTTCTTAATGTGGCCGACTCTCAGGCACTGCTCATCATGCTTGGATCGCTCGGAACGGCGTGGGGCATGGTAATGGCATTCTGGTTCGGAACCACAAAGTCCAGCAGCGAGAAAAACGAGATCATTGCTCGCGCTCAGACAAAGCCATAAGTCTAAAAAACGCCTGAATATGTACACGTTGCTGATAACGTGTACAGATTTCAAGCGAAATTAGACAAGTTATCAACTCACGATAACTTGATTGCCGCCATGAGGGGGATGGTGGGGGTGGTCAGCGGCTTCCATTTGGTTGGAGCTTGCATTGGGCGGACTGCGCAAGTACCGCATCTGATAACACGCTCGACGGTGTTGTTGTGGCTGGCGTTGCAGGTGTTGCAGTGGCTCACGATTGCTCCCTATCGCCCGCCAGTGCGGCGGCAGCACGAACGATTGCAAAGGACCGGAAGTCCTCGCTCCCGGTGGCGATGTGCTCAAGGTTGCCGACGCGGTTGGTCTTGAACTCGCCAAGTGGTAGGAAGACGCGGGCGAACTTGCCGTGCCACTCGCGAATGTCTGGATCGCAGGCCGAGCAGACAACAGGCTGGCCGTAGGCGCGGCGGACGTGATAGTTGCAGCATGCGGTGTTCTCGCAGCACCCGCACTCGACGCATTGGAATAGGCTCATTTCGCCCCCCTGCTGGCCCGACCGGCTTGCCACATAGCCCATGCAATGCTGACTCGAATATCCTCGTAGTCGCCTTCTTGGGCTAGGTTGAACTTCTGCGGGTCAAGCTCGCAACTCACGGGATAGCGTGCTCGGTAGGCGGCCTCAAACTCCGCCCGCTCATCAGGCTCTACCGCTGTTGGTGCGCTGGGAGTGGCTTCAATAGCGCGCAACAGTTCGACCAAGGCGCTTGTTTCTTCGCCCTCTTCGTC
>LNFM01003279.1_pt1 | contig 40996 bp, 36 predicted proteins | sample 596031 | NCBI WGS metagenome assembly LNFM01 (sample SAMN04254537, study PRJNA301005) | activated carbon metagenome | isolation source: dual media filters at the Ann Arbor, Michigan drinking water treatment plant | place: USA: Ann Arbor
AGCCCCGCGAGCACGCCGTAGTTGCCGTCGAACTTGCCGCCGGTGGGCTGCGTGTCGATGTGGCTGCCGGTGACGATGGGCGGCAGCGCGTCGTTGCGGCCGCGCCGGCGCAAGAACCCGTTGCCGATCCGATCGATGGTGACGGTCATCCCCGCCTCGCGCGCCCAGCCGATCACGAGATCGCGGCCCCGCTTGTCGAGGTCGGTGAGCGCGAGCCGGCACACCCCGCCCTTGGGCGTGGCGCCGATCGCCGCGAGCTCCATCAGCGATCCCCAGAGCCGATTGCCGTCGATCCGCAGCGCGTCGAGTGCCTGTTCGCCCATGCCTGTCGTCTCCCTGCAGCGGGCAGAGTAGCCGATCCCGTGATGGATCCGGGGCCGTCGCGGCACGACAGGGAATGACGACTGCCCGCCCGGCCGATCCGTGGTTTCGCTGGACCGCGACGCTCGCCCTGCACGGCCTCGCCTGCGCCGACACGCCGTCGCACCACGACGCCTCGACGAGCTCGACGTCGACGGGCCCGCAGGAGGAGGACGACGACGACGACGATGACAGCTCGGGAGCCGGCGACAGCGACAGCGACTCCGCGACGGGCGACGCCTCCGGGAGCACGACCGGCGACGATCCGCCGACGACCTGCTGCGGCTGCCTGTGCGTCGACCCGTCGTGGTCGTGCTCGGACAACGTCTGCGTCGACGCCGAGGGGCACGCGCCCGAGATCCTCCCCGAGGCCGGGTTCCTCGAGCTCGACGCGGGCACCTACGAGGTCGACGGCGTCGCGCTCACGTCGGCACGACATCGGGTCTGGTACGCGTTCCAGCCCGCCGACGATCGCGCCGAGGACCGGCCCGTCGTCCTCCTCTTCAACGGCGGCCCGGGCAATTCCACCGCGGGACTGTTCGGCCTCGGCACGGGCGCGTTCACCGTCCTCGACGACGACGGCGACCCCGGTCCGCTGCGCGAGAACCCGGCGTCGTGGACCGCCTTCGCCAACCTGCTGTACGTCGATGCGCCGGCGGCCGGGTTCTCGTACGCGCTGGCCGACGACGGCCCGACACCGAGCCTCGCGCTCGACGCCGATCGTGACGCCGCGGCGTTCGTGCGGGTGCTGCTGCGGTTCCTCGAGCGGCACCCCGCCCTGCACGACAACCCTGTGCTCATCGCCGGCGAGAGCTACGGTGGCACGCGGGCGGCACTGATGGCCCACCAGCTGCTGTTCCCCGACACGCTCACGACCGGCCCGTACCACGACGTCGAGCTCGCCGCCGAGATCGACGGCCACCTCACCGCCGTCCGCGGTGCACCCGGCCCGTTCACGCCCGCGGAGATCGCCGAGCAGTTCGTCGGCCTGGTGCTCATCCAGCCGCTCGTCGCCGGACAGGCCCAGCTCGACCAACAGGCCCTGGATCTGGCCGACTTCCCGGCCGTCTGTCGCAACGCCCCCGACTTCTACCAATGCGACGAAGCGCCGGGCTGGACCAACGATCGCTTCGAGGCCGCCGAGCGCGGCCTGCTGATCGTCGACGAGCTCGAGCGAGCCCTCGGCGTCGACCCGCGCGGCATCGCGTGGCTGTACGCCGACGCGCACCAGGGCATGGTCGGTCACGCGGTGACATACGACGAGGCCGAGCTGCGGGCCGTGTTCGGCGACCTGCCCGGCGTCGACGGCTACTACGTGCCGGTCAACTGGGACGCCAAGGACGTCCTCCCCGGCGCTCGCGACTTCCTGAGCGATCATCTCGGCGCAGCGTTCCTCGAGGACGTCGCGTTCATGCGCACGTTCGTCACCGACGCCGGGCGCGACGTCGCGGTCTGGGGGCCGAGCATCCCGGCGTCCCTACGCCACTTCTCCGAGCTTGCCACCGGCGTGCTGCACGACACCGATGCGCGCCCCGGCGTCGCGCGCCCCGGGTGGATCGACATCACCTACGCGGCCGGGGCGATCGACGGCGTCACCGCGACCGAGCTCCGCTTCCCCCACTACCCGGAGGCTGGGCACGCCGTGATGATCCGCAGCGCCGAAGCGCTGCGCACGGACGTGATGGACCACTTCGCAACCGTCCTCGAGTAGCGCCGGCGACGACGGCTCAGATCGCGTCCGAGGTGCTCTCGAAGTTGAACCCCTCGACGACCACCGCCGGCACGACCCACACGCGCCCCGTCGACATGCCGGCGCGCTGCGGCTGACCCAGCGCCACGAGCTTGGTCAGCAGCGTGATCGGCCCGTCGTTGTAGCGGAGGTTCTTCACCGCGTGGGTGATCTTGCCGCCCTCGATCGCGAACGTACCGTCGCGCGTGAGGCCGGTGGCGACGATGCCCTTGGGATCGAGCATGCGGTTGTACCAGAGCCGCGTGACCAGTAGCCCGCGGTCCACCTTGGCGACGAGCGCGTCGAGATCGTTCGGCTCGCCGTCCATGTGCAGGTTGTTCGGCACCGGCACCGCAGGGACGCCCGCGACCGAGGCGTCGCCGCGTCGGGCGTGGAGCGTGCGCAGCACCCCGCGTTCGATCCACGTGGTCTTCGCCTGCGGGCTGCCGTCGTCGGCCAGCGGCGACGCGGGGTTGGTGCGGTCGGCGGGATCGGAGCGCAGGGTGATCCGCGGATCGAACAGCACCTCGCCGAGCTTCGTGCCGCCGCCGGCCCGCGCGAAGAAGCTGCGCCCCTCGGCGGCCGCGCGCGCGTCCATGCGCTCGACCAGGAAGTCGAGCAGCTCGGCGACCGCGTCGGGCATGAGCACCACCGTCATGCGGCCGGGCTCGATCGGCTTCGGATCGCGGCTGCGCAGCGCCGCCTCGGCGACGCGCTCGGCGAGCGCCTTGGCCGAGAACGTCCCGCGCGCGTGCGAGATGAAGCCGCCCTTGCTGCTGCCGGTCCCATCGGGCGTGCGGCAGGTGCAGGTCATCGCCAGCTCGGTGCGGACGTGGAACGCCGACAGCCCGCGGCGATCGGCGAACGCGTCGGCGATCTCGCGGTGCTGCAGGTGCCCCGACACCTCGAGCCCGCGGGCGCGGCCGGCATCGATCGCGTCGCCGACCAGCCCGGCGCGCTGCTGCGCCGTCATGCCGGCGACCTTGGCGTCCCGCGCGGCGACCTTGGCCACGCTCACCGGCCCGAGCGGCCCCTCGGCCTCGGGATCGACGGGGGCCAGGGCGGCGAGCGCCTCGGCCTGCCCGACGAGCGCCCGCAGGGCCGCGGGGTCGGTGCGGTTGCCGGTCACCGTCGCGCGTCGACCGTCGCGCTGCGCGGTGACGCTGATCTCGAGGGTCTCGACGTCACCGCCGGTGGTCGGCCGCGACGCGCCGAAGCGCAGGTCGCCGGTCTGCTTCGAGCGCACGTGCACGCGCACGTCGCCGAAGCTCGCCTGGGCCAGCACCGCGCGACACAGCGCCTTGGCAGCGGAGGATCCGAGGGTCATGCCGCACCTCCCGTGCGCACGACGTTGGCCTTGAAGCGCGCAGGGGGACATCCGTGACTGACCGCGTTCATCTGCGAGGGTTCGCCCTTTCCGTCGCCCATGCTGCCGCCCAGCCGGTACGTGCTCTCGCCACCGAGCATGTCGCAGCTGCGCCAGAACGACAGCGTGTCGGCCTGGTACGCGACGTCCCGCAGCGCCGAGACGATGCGACCGCGCTTGATCCTCCAGAACATCTGCCCGCCGAACTGGAAGTTGTAGCGCTGCTGATCGATCGACCACGATCCCCGACCGCTGATGAAGATCCCGTCGTCGGTCGCGTTGATGAGGTCCTCGGTCGTGTAGCCCTCGGGGCCCGGCTGCAGGCTGACGTTGGGCATGCGCTGGAACTGCACCCCGTCGTAGCCGTGGCCGTAGCTGCAGCCGTGACTGGCGCCCTGCCCGATCCACGCCGCCTGCTCGCGCGTGGTCTGCCAGCCGACGAACTTGCCGTTGGCGATGAGCGGCCACCGCGAGGTCGGCACGCCCTCGTCGTCGAAACCCGTGGTCGCGAGGCCCCCGGGCTGGGTCCGGTCGGCGAACACGTCCACGCGCTCGTTGGCGTACTGCAGCGTGTTGGTGTCGCTGACCTTCAGGAAGCTGGTGCCGGCGAAGTTGGCCTCGAGGCCCATCGCGCGATCGAGCTCGGTGGGGTGACCGATGCTCTCGTGGATCGTCAGGTAGAGGTTCGACGGCGCGAGGATCACGTGGCGCCGCCCGGGCTCGACCGCGGGGGCGTGGAGCTTCTGCAGCGCCTCCTCGGCGATGCCGACCGCCGCCTTGGGCAGGTCGAGCTCGGTGACGTACTCCCAGCCGATCGACAGGGGCGCAGCCTCGTGATCGCGGCTCGCGAAGCGACCGCGGCGTCGATCGACCGCCGTCGCGGTGAGCTCGGGGGCGATGCGCAGGTGGACCTGGTGGATCCGCGAGCCCTCGCTCGTCACGAGCAGCTTGTCCTCGCGCACCGACACGATGCCGGCCTCGGCGTGCGTCACCCCGGCGACGCCGAGCGCGGCCGCGGTGGCCTCGAGCAGCAGCGCGGCCTTCTCGGCCGGGCCGATCGTGAACGGGTCGAGCGTGTACGGCGTCACCCACGTCGCGATCACGGGCTCGACCTTGGCCAGCTCGACCGCGGGCGCGCCGAGGCGCTTGCGCAGCGCGGCCGAGGCCTTGGCCCCGTCGAGGGCGCGCGCCGTGATCGTGCGCAGGGCGGCCTCGGTGAGCTGCGGCGCCGCGGCGAAGCCCCACGCCCCGTCGACGAGCACGCGGATCGACGCCCCGAGCGACTCGCCCTGCGAGACCCGCTCGACCCGGCGATCGCGGACCTCGACCTGCTCGCGGGTCCACGCGACGAGGCGCACGTCGGCGTAGCTCGCCCCCGCCGCCTTCGCGCGATCGATCGCGCGCTGGGCGAGCTCGACGTGGGCCGGCAGCGGACTCGCGGCCCGCAGCGCCTCGGGCCCGCCGGCGCCCACCGCCTCGGGCGCGGGCCCGCGGACGGCCGATGGCAAGGCGCGCACACCCCGGGGCACCAGCAGCGCCGCCGAGGCCAGCGTGCCGCTGGCGAGAAAACCGCGACGGGTGGTCGTCATCGCCGCGGATGATATCCTCGCGCGCGGACGAAAGGCCACACGTCCGCCGCCCGAGCCCGCATGCGCCCGATCCCGTGGAAGTCCTCCGTGCCGTGGGCCCTGCTCGCGAGCCTCGCATGCGACCCGGAGCGCGGCGTGCCGGCGTCGACACCGGCGGCCGCGTCGCCCGCGACGAGCCCCGTCGTCACGCCGGCGGCACCGGCCGTGAACGCCGAGCCCGCGGCCCCGCCCGATCGCCTCGCCGTCGGGGCGCAGGCGCCCAAGGTGGCCTCGCGCGCCGCGGATGGGCGCGCGGCCTGTGGCACGTGCCCCGTCGGCGACGCGCGGCTGGTGCTCATCGGATCGCCCGACGCGATCGCCCGCGGCGACACCTGGCGGGACCTCGACGCGATCGCTCGGTTGTACGGCGACAACGGCCTGCACGCCGTCGCGCTCGTGACCGGGTCGAGCGCAGGTCGGCTCCGGGCGGTGCAGGACGTCGAGGCCACCGCCACGCGCCTGGGTGAGCTCCGCGACCGCCAGCGGATCGCGATGCCGGCCGAGGTCGCCCTCGCCCAGGGCAGCGCCGACGCGGCGGCGTTCGACGAGCTCGGCGCGCTCGCGTCCGACCCCACCGTGATCCTGCTCGATCGCGCCGGCACCGTGCGGTGGCGCGGCGAGGTCGGCCCGCACTGGCGCGAGCTCGACCTCGCGATCGGCCGGGCGTTGGGCGACGCGACCGTCGACGGCAGCCCGTGACGCGCGATCACCCGTGACGCGCGATCACCCGTGACGCGCGATCAGGGGATGTAGTACGGCTGCTCGGGCACCGGCAGGCCCGGCAGCTCGCGCAGCACCAACGCCGCGCGGGCGACGGTCACGGCGCCGAGCAGGAGCGCGGGCAGCAGCGCGACCAACCACCCGCGCATGTACGAGATCTGGTGGGTGCGGGCGAGCGCGATCCCGGCGGTGACGAGCAGCAGCGTCACGGCCCCGCCGACCGCCCCGAGGTAGACGAGCGTCGGCATGTCGCCGAGATACAGCGGCAGATCGAGCAGCGCGATCAGCAGCAGCGCCGGCCCCGACGCGAAGCCCACCGCGCGCATGCTCGCGCCGATCGATCGCGCCGCGCCACCGGTCAGCGCGATGCCGACGTGCGCGAGCAGGCCACCGAAGAAGTAGAGCAGCGGCAGCCCGACCGGGACCATCAGCACCAGCCACACCGAGAGCGCCTGCACGAGCGGCGGCTCGAGCAGCACGTGCACGCTTCGCAGGGGCAGCGGCGGGGTGGTGTCGCCGGCGACGCGGACGATCTCCAGCCCGACCAGCAGCACCCACGCCGGCAGGCGGAGCGTCGCGAGGAAGCCGAGCACCTTGCCATGCGCGATCGGCTCGGGGCAGCGACCGAAGCCGAGCGACGGCTGCAGCACCGTGCGCAGCAGCGTGCGCACGCACGCCGCGGTCCAACCGCCGCGCTCGCGCGCCTCGACGGGCATGCCCACCGCATCGGAGGCGTCCTGCGGGCGGGGCGGCGTGTTCGGCGTCACGGAGCCGGGAGCATACCCGCCAACGGCGACGGTTTGGGGACTTCCCAGCGCCGATGGGGCCGTCTACGCTCCTCGCGATGCCGACTCGAACCGCCGGCGATCCGCGCCCCTGTGCGCCCCTGGGCTCCGTTGGTCCCCGCGTGGCCCCGAGGGCGGGTTGGATGCTCGCCGCCGCGCTGGTGACCCTCGCGTGTCGCCCTGGCGGCGGCAGCGGGCCGCCGCAGCACTACGACGATCCCAAGGCGATGATCGCCGTGTTCGAGTCGAACGAGCGCGACTCCTGGCAGCAGCCCGACAAGGTCGTGCGCGCCCTGCCGATCGCCAGCCGCGAGGCGGTCCTCGCCGACATCGGCGCCGGCTCGGGGTACTTCACGCGCCGGCTCGCTGGCCGCGTGCCCAACGGCCGCGTGTTCGCGGTCGACGTCGACGGCGAGTTCGCCGACTACCTGCTCGCGCAGCGCGAGGTCTGGGGCACGCCGAACATCGAGCCCCACCTGGCGATGTACGACGACCCCATGCTCCCGCCGGGCGAGATCGATCTGGTCTTCACCGCCAACACGTACGCGTACATTCGGGATCGCGTCGCGTACTTCTCGAAGGTCCGGAGCGCGCTCCGCAGCGGCGGGCGCCTGGCCGTGATCGACTTCCGACCCGACGCCGAGGTGCCGGCGACAATGGCACCGGATCCCCGCTACCGCATCGCCCGCGACACGGCCGTCCACGAGCTCGAGCTCGCGGGCTTCCGTGTGGTGGACGAGCCGAAATTCCTGGCACTGCAATGGTTTCTGGTGCTCGAGCCCACGCCGAAGTGACCCCCGATCTCCGCACGACCGCCGCGGCCGCGTACGCCGGCGCCGTCGCGCACCTCTCGCGGGTGCAGCAGGACAACGGCGCCTTCGCCGGCGAGGTCGTGTGGAACCCGATGCTGCCGTGCCAGTACGTGATCCTGTGCCACATCCTCGGGCACGCGATCCCCGAGGCACGCAAGGCACGGATCCGCCGCGCGCTCGAGCTGCAGGTGCGGCCCGACGGCGGCTGGGGCATGCACCCCGACAGCCCGTCGTACCTCTTCCACACCACGCTCGGCTACGTCGCGCTGCGCCTGCTCGGTGAGTCGCCGGACGATCCGCTGCTCGCCGACGCCAAGGCGTGGATCGAGCAGCACGGCGGCGTCTGGGCGATCCCGACGTGGGGCCGCATCTGGCTCGCCATGCTCGGGCTGTACCCGTGGTCGAGCGTGCAGCCGCTCATCCCCGAGCTGTGGCTGATGCCCGACGCGTCGCCGCTGCACCCGCGGCGGCTGTACTGCCACATGCGGCTCATCTACCTCGGGCTGTCGTTCGTCTACGGCCACCGCTTCGTGGCGCCGATGGACCACACGCTCGCCGCGCTGCGCAACGAGCTGTATCCCGAGGGCTACGACGAGCGCCGCTTCGCGCGGCACGTCGACGACATCGCCGCGACCGATCTGTTCGAGGCCCCGAGCCCCGGGCTACGGCGCGCCTTCGCGGCGATGCGGCGGCTCGAGCGGTTCACCCCCAAGGCCCTGCGCCGCCGCGCGCTGGCCCGCGCCCTCGAGCACATCGGCTTCGAGCACCGCAGCACCGGCTTCGTGTGCCTGTCGCCGGTCAACGGGATGCTGTTCTGCCTGGCGCTGCACATCAGCGACCCGCGTCACCCGGATCTGCGCAAGGCCCTCGCCGGGCTCGAGTACTGGTTCTGGGAGGACGACACGCAGGGCCTGCGGATCGCCGGGGCGCGCAGCGACATCTGGGACACCGCTTTCCTCGTGCAGGCCCTCGCCGAGTGGCCGGAGTCCGAGTGCGCGCGGACGATCGTCGCCGACGCGTGCCGCTGGCTGCCGACCGCGCAGATCCAGGAGGAGATCGTCGGCGGCGCGGCCCACTACCGCTCGCCCGCGTACGGCGGCTGGGGCTTCGCCAACGAGCACCACCCATGGCCGGTCTCGGATTGCACGGCGGAGGCCGCCGAGGCCCTGCTGCGGGCCGACTTCGCCGGGCTGTGCGACGACGCCGGTCGACTCCAGCGCGGGCGCGTGCTCGCGGCGCTCGAGTTCATCTTGCGCCGACAGAACGACGACGGCGGCTTCGGCTCCTACGAGGCGCGCCGGGGCAGCATGGCCCTGCGCCGCTACAACCCCGCCGAGATCTACGGCAACTGCATGCTCGAGTACAGCTACACCGAGTGCACGGGCAGCTGCGTGCGCGCGCTGGCCTGGATCGCACGCTCGCTCGGTGACGACGTCGGTGAGGACCTCGCAGGCCGCATCCGCAAGTCGGTGAAGGCGGGGCAGCAGTTCCTGCTCGGCCAGCAGCACGAGTCGGGGGCATGGCTCGGGTTCTGGGGCGTCAACGGCACCTACGGCACGATGTTCGCGACCTCGGGATTGCTCGCCAGCGGCCTGGGTCGCTCGCACCCGGCGATCGTCCGCGCGTGCCGCTGGTTGGTCGAGACCCAGCGCGACGACGGCGGCTGGGGCGAGAGCTACGTCGGCATGCTGCAGAACCGACCGGTCGCCCTGCCCGACCACGTGCCGAGCACGGCGACCCAGACGGCGTGGGCCCTGCTCACGCTGCTCGAGGCGGCGCCGCACGAGCGCGCGGTGATCGACCGCGGCATCGCGATGCTCGCGGCGCGCCAGCTCCCCGACGGCCGCTGGCCCGACGAACTCGCGACCGGCGTGTTCTTCAACACCGCGGTGCTCGACTACGTGCTGTACCGGCAGATCTTCCCCGCGTGGGCCCTCGCCCGCTACCTGCACGTCACCGCGTAGGGCCGCGCGCCGCGTCGAGCGCTGGACTAGTCGTCGTCGTCGTCGTCGATCTCGACCTGCTCCACGCTGACGCGGAGCACGCGACGATCGTCGGCGGCGAGGATCTTGAAGCGCAGGCCCTCGACCACGAACAGCGACCCGGCGATCGGCATCTGACCGGCGAGCTGGGTCAGCAGATCGCCGACGCTGCTGACGCCCTCCTCCTCCTCGAACTCCACGGAGAAGGCGTCCTCGAGCTTGCGCAGGCTGGTCTGGCCGTCGAAGTAGTGGATGCCCAGCGCGTCGGGCTGCTGCGTCGGCGCGTGGTCGCTCTCGTCGAAGATGTGCCCGACGATCTGCTCGAGCACGTCCTCGAGCGTGACCACGCCGACCGTGTGACCGCCGTCGTCGACGACGATCGCCAGGTGCACGCGGCGCTCCTTGAAGCGCTCGAGCAGGTCGCTGATCATCAGGCTCTCGGACACGAACAACGGCGTGCGGGTGAGCCGAGCGACCGCCTCGTGGCTGCGGTCCTCGGAGCCGACGAGCTGCTTGATGTGCAGCACGCCCTTGATCCGGTCGAGGTCGCCCTCGTACGCCGGCATGCGCGAGTGACCCGAGGCGTGGGCGACCTCGATGATGCGGTCGACGTTCCACGCCAGGTCGATCGCGGTGACGCGCCCGCGCGGGACCATGATGTCGCGCACGATCTTGTCCTCGAACTGGAAGATGCGTCGCAGCAGCGCCGCCTGATCGGCGGGGATCGAGCCCTCGCGCTGGCCGACCTTCACGAGGTAGTCGAGGTCCTCCGACGTGACCCGCTGGGCGTTGCCGTCGTGGTCGGCGCGGCGCAGCAGCAGGTCGGTCATCCGGGTGGTCAGCGCGGTCACCGGCGCGAGCACCTTCCCGAACGTGTGCAACGCGGTCAACGCCGGCACCGCCAGCCGCCCAGCGTATAGCCGGCCCACCGCCTTGGGCAGGATCTCGCCGAACACGATGGTCAGGCTCGCGGCGATGAACACCGCCACGGGCACGCTGTACTCCGCCCACGACCCGACGCCGAGGTGGCGGATCGCCGTCGCCGTCGTCACCGCGCCGATCAGCGTGTTCACGATGTTGTTGCCGACGAGGATCGTCGACAGCACCCGCACGGGGCTCTCGACCCAGTCACGCGCGATCCGGCCGTCGCGGCCGCCGTCCTCGACGAGCTTGCGCCACTGGTGCTCGCCGAAGCTGGTGATCGCCGTCTCGCTGCCCGAGAAGAACATGCTGCCGAGGAGGCACAACAACAGGACGAGTGCTGCGAGGAGATCCGCGTCGGTCATGGGTCGAGTTCCGCAGCGAGCAGCAACGCCAGCGCTGCGGTGCGCCGGCGCAGGCTCGTCAACGAGCTCCACTCCGTGGTCTGGTGGAAGAACTTCCCGTACGGCCCGAGGCCGTCGATGCTGGGCACGCCGAACGCGGCCAGCAGGTTGGCATCCGAGCCACCGCCCTGACGTGGGGCCTCGCCGACCCCCAGCCCCACCGCGGCGGCGCACGCCTCGTAGCGCAGGCGCAGCGCGGTGCTGGCCTCGCTGACCTCCATCGGGGGCCGCGTCATGTGGCCGGCGAGCTCGGCCCGCACCGCGCGGAGCTTGTGCGGCACCCAGTCGCGCGGGCGGAACGGCGCGCGGGCGATGGCCTCCAGCTCGCCGATGACCCGCTCGGCGTCGCGCATCGTGTCGAAGCGCGTGTCGATCATGCAGCGCGCCCGCTCGGGCACCGTGTTCTTCGAGGTCCCACCCTCGATCACGCCGACGTTCACCGTCACGCCGCGGGCGTAGTCGGTGAGCCCCTCGATGCGGCCGATGAGCAGCGCGAGCGCATGGATCGCGTTGATCCCCGCGGCGTGATCGTTGCCGGCGTGGGCTGCCCGTCCGTGGACCGTCAGCTCGAACATGCCCCCGCCCTTGCGCGCGGTGACGATGAGGTCCGACTCGCGGCCGGCCTCGAACACCAGCGCGGCGCGGAGGCGCGGCGCGAGCTCGCGGAACATCGGCTCCGACGACGGCGACCCGACCTCTTCGTCGGTGTTGCACAGGAACCGCAGCGGGAGTCGCTTCGCGCCCTCGGGTGCGGCGCGACGCAGCGCCGCGATGGCGAACAGGATGACGGACAGCCCCGACTTCATGTCGAGCACGCCGGGGCCGCGGATGATGTCGCCGGTCTCGGGCCCCGCCGGGCCGTCGTCCCGAGAGAAGCTCAGGAACCCGGTGCTCCGCGGGAACACGGTGTCGACGTGGCCGACCAACGCGAGGCTCGGGGTGTCGGGCCCTGTCGCCGCCGTGGCGTAGATGCGGTGGTCGGCGTGCGCGCCGGTCGGATCGGCGACCCGCGTGCAGCGGAGCTCGATCGCCTCGGCCGCCTCGTCGACGATCTGCGCCGCGGCCTCGACGTCGTCACGCGCCGCGGTGAAGCTCGGCTGATCGACCAGGCGGCGCACGAACGGCACCTGCTCCGATTCGAACGCGTCGTCGACCGCCTCGATGATCGCGCGGTGGAGCGAGGCCGAGATCGGGCCGGGCAGCGAGGCCGGGCTCGGCCGGGCAGAAGGCGGAGGTTCGCTCATGGGGCCCGTCCCGCCCCGCCGAGGAACACGGTCCCGCGCGCGCCGGGGTTCGTCGCCGCCTCGCGCAGCGCACCTCTGGCCGCGCCGAGGATGTGCACCGCTCCGACGCCGCGCGCGAGGTTGCCCAGCGCCTCCTCCACCTTCGGGATCATGCCGCCGCTGATGGTGCCGTCGGCGATCGCGGCCTCGGCCTGCGCCTGCGACAGGGTCGGGATCCGCGAGCCCGGATCCCGCACGTCGCGGAGCACTCCGGGCACGTCGGTGACGAGGAACAGGTGCTCGACCGCGAGGCTCGCCGCGATCGCGGCGGCGACGGTGTCGGCGTTGATGTTGTAGACCTCGCACGCCTGGCCCGGCTCGGCCTTCGCCGCGATGCCCAGGGTGTTGACGACGGGCACGTAGCCGCCCGCCCACAGGTGCTCGATGAGCTCGACGCCGATGCGCTCGACGTCGCCGACCAGGCCGAAGTCGACCGGCTCGGGGCCCGCGCCCGCGACGAGCTTGGGTCCGCGACGGCGCGCCGCCACGAGCTGCGCACTGACGCCGCTGACCCCGACCGCCGGGACGCCGACCGCGGCCGCCGCCGCGCAGACGTCGACCGAGACCTCGCCGGCGAGGACGCACTTCATGATCTGCAGCGTCGCCGCGTCGGTGACGCGCCGCCCCGCGACCTTGTGCGTCGCGACGCCGAGGCGCTCCTGCAGCGCGTTCGCCTGGGGTCCGCCGCCGTGGCAGACGACGATGCTCCAGCCCTGGCTGCGCAGGTGCGCGACGTCCTCGAGCAGCGCGAGCAGGTCGGCCGTGCGCAGCACGACCTCGCCGCCGAACTTCACCACGGCGCGACGCGGGGTCACGGCCACAGCGGCACCGCGTCGATCCCCCGGGTCTCGTCGAACCCGAGCATGAGGTTCATCGACTGCACTGCCTGCCCCGCGCCGCCCTTGACGAGGTTGTCGAGCGCCGACGTGACCACGAGCGCACGGACGCCGCGGGCCGCATCGACGGGCCCGAGCGTCCACGAGACGTCGGCCCACATGCTGCCCTTGACCGCGACGACCTCGGCCTGACGCTTGGCGCCGAGCACCCGCACGAACGGGGCGTGCTCGAAGGTCGCGGCGAAGGCCGCAGCGACCGCGGCCGCGTCCACGGACGCGGGGATGTCGACGAAGCTGTTGGCCAAGATCCCCCGCGACAGGGGCGCCGACACCGGCACGAACAGGAGCTGGAACGCCGGCGCGTGCCCGGCCTTGCGCAGCGCGTCGCCGAGGGTCTGCTCGATCTCCGGCGTGTGCTGGTGATCGAGGACCTTGTACGTCTTCAGGTTGTTGGCCCGCACGGGGTGGTGCGTGCCCTCGCTGGCGTACGCGCCCGAGCCCGACGAGCCGGTCGCAGCGACCGTGCGCACGGGCCCGGTGAGCCAGCCCTCGCGGGCCAGGGGCAGCAGGCCCAGGGCGATCGTCGTCGCGAAGCACCCGGGCGACGCGACGAGGCGCGCGGCGGCGATCGCCTCGCGGTGCAGCTCGGGCAGACCGTACACGAAGGTGCCCAGGGCCTCGGGGTGCGGGTGCGTCTGGCCGTAGAACGCCCGGTACGCCGCCGCGTCGCGCAGGCGGAAGTCGCCGGACAGATCGATGATCCTCGCCGGGCTCGCGGCGAGCTCGGGGGCGAGGGCCGCGGTGACCTTGTGGGGCAGCGCGAGGAACACGACGTCCATGCCCTCGAGGGCGCGGCCGGGCGCCATCTCCTCGAACTGCAGGCCGGTGCGCCCGAGGTTGCGATGTACCGCCTCGAGCGGCTCACCCACGTGATCGATGCTCGTCACCCGCGACAGCGCGATGCCGTCGTGGCGGTGCAGCAGCCGGATCAGCTCGGCGCCGCCGTAGCCGGTCCCCCCGATGATCGCGACCTTCGGCCGTTGGCCCTGATTGCTCGTCGACACGGACCAGGGTCGTACACCAGCTGCGGGTCGAACCCCTACGGGCTTCCTCACGTCCCCGAGCGTGGGGCCGACCGGCCCCGCACGCCGAGATCTCTGCCCCTGGCGGCGGTTGCGACATCCCTGTCACGGTGGCCACGGCAGTTCGGCCCGGTCTCGGACATCCGCGTCATACCTAGGCGAACAGCGCCCCGATGGCCGGGTTGCCAAATTGGCATTTGGCGAATCATTTCAAGACGACTCGTCCCTTGGCCCGGTGCCTGCACAGAGGGGCGCGTCGGTCGGGCTACCCGGTCGACGCTTGGCTTCTCCCTTGGTCTGACAACTTGGCTTCTCGCGTTGGCTTCTCCACTTTTCTTGCCTTGGCTTCCCCTACGCGACTTGGCTTCCTCCCTTAGTTCCTTGGTCTAGCGCGCGACTTGGCTTCCCTGACGTCCTTTTCTTGGCTTGCTGCGACGGACCTGGATTTTTCCCTTCTCCTTCGCTCCTGGCTTCCCCTTGTTCGAGGTCCTGGTGAGGACGCGTGGTGCCCCGGCGGCCCGCGTCCTCCGACTTCGGAAGCTTGACTCCTGACTCCGCGTGTCCGCGGCCTGCCTCGGCGGCCGCGGGTTGGTGCACGCAACGACGATGTTTACCTGGGGGGGCCCAGGATGGCTTTGGTCGGCCGTCCTGGGTCTTCGTTATTCGTGGCGATGATCGTCGGGCTCGGCGATCAGGTCTGCGAGACGGGTGAGCCGATCCGCAGACACCCGCCCTTCGAGGCCCGCGTGCTGCTCCTGCGCGCTGCCCAGGGCCGGTGCGACGAGGCGCGTGCGCCCGACGACGACGTGCTGCCGGGCGCCGCAGCCCGGCGGCAGCGGCAGACCGTGGTGCGCCGGGGCGCAGCCACGCTCCGCGACGACGGTGTCGTCGTAGCGCAGCGCAGCGCCGCAGCGGGGGCAGCGGGCCCCTGGCCCGTCGACGAGGGTGAGCACCGGCTCGCCGACGTGGGCGACGCGGCGCGGGCCCTCGAACACCCCCGGCAACTCCGGTGGCACCACGTGCGCGAGCAGCCACGCCGCCGAGACGTAGTACGCCGGGGACATCCCGCCCTCGCCCTGGCGCGACTCGACGAAGAGGTCCGGCGCGCCGAAGTGCGGGTCGAGCTCCCACGACCGCACCAACCGGTCCCACGCGGGGCCGTCCAAGTGCAGTTGGCGAGCGCCGACCACCGTGCGCGTGAGCCGGTCGGCGAACACGAACAACACGTTGGCGAGCTTGCGCCAAGGGTCGATCTGCGCGTCGCAGACCTTCAGCTTGTCGCACGCGACCGCGGCCCCGACCCGCCAGAGCGTGACGAGCTTGATCTCGATGCGCCCCTCCCAGTCGGGCTCGCTGCGGGCGTCGTGGGCGTCGAGCCCGAGGTGCCACTGCAGCGCGTTCCCGTGGCGCCCCCGGGACCGCTTCGAGGACAGCATCGCGGCCGCGGGCCCGAGCGGCAGACCGATCGCCGCCCGGACGAGCCGCTGCAGGTACTCACAGCGCATGGCCGGGGCCGGCCCGGCCGGCGGCGCATGCTGCAGCGGCAGACGCATCGACGCCGATGCTACTTCGGCGGGTCGACCTTCGCCTCGGTCTTTTCGTCGGACTTCGCGTCGGACTTCCCGTCCTTCGACTTCTTGGCGTCCTTGCCGTCCTTCGACTTCTCGTCGTCCTTCTTCTTGCCGGGCTGTTCGGCGCACCCCGTGCCGAGGGCGAGACCAAGCGTGGCGATGCCGAGGATCGTGGCGATGCGCATGACCCCGGCAGCCTACCACCGCCCCGCGCGGGCCTCCGCGCATGGTTTGCCGCGCCGGCCTCGCCGCGATCAGCCGGGCAACGGCAGCGGCCGGCCATCGTCGCCCACGTTGACGTAGACGACCTCGGCCTGGGTGACGTCGCGCTCGGCCTCGCCGCGCGCCTGGGCCATCGGTGATTTCGCCACGACGCGGACGAGCACGGTGGCGCTCGTCCGTCCCACGCGGAGGATCTTCGCCCAGCACGTCACGAGATCGCCGACGTGCACTGGCTGCTTGAACTCGACCTCGCGCATCGCCACGGTGACCAGCTTCCCGGCGCCGAGGCCGTGGGCCGCGATGGCGCCCGCCTGATCGATGAGGCTGAGGATGTGCCCGCCGAAGATGGTGCCGTGGGCGTTCGTGTCGCGCGGCATCGCCGTCACGCGAATCGCGAGGATCTCGTCGGTGGGCGCGTTCACGGGGCCATGCTGCCAGCGCCCCGAGGACGCGACAAGCGTCAGGCGCGACCGACCGCGCGGAGGATCGACGCGCGGATCGTGCCTGCGTCGGCGTAGTCGGGGCAGTAGCCCAGGGCGGGATCGCGGGCCGACAGCGCCTTGAAGCGCCGCTCCTCGGGTCCGAAGTCGTAGCTCAGGATGACGGGGCCGATCCACCCCGCGTCTCGGAGCGCCCGGAGCACGAAGAGCCCCTGGTTGTCCTGCTGGAACCGCCGCGCGCGCGCGACATCCCCGTTGAACCGCGCGACGAGCTCGACCATGTTGCCGAGCAGCTCGCCCTCTGGGATGCGATCGAACCGCATGTCGAGGTAGACCAGGTCGGTCGGCCGCTCGCGGACCATGCGGCACGCGTCGGTGCCGCTCTTGGCCTGGCGATACTCGAAGCCATCGGCGACGAACGTCGAGAGGTTGGTGAGGTACTCGTCACCGTCCTCGACGACGAGGATCTGAATCGGCGCGCCGATCGGTGGAGTGGGCGCGCCGGTCATGCCGCCACCGACGCCGCCATCGACGTGTCGTCCTCGAGGATGAAGAAGCGCAGCACCACCGCCTTGCTCCACACTGCGTCGGGCTCGACGGCGATCGAGCCGTCGTAGCGTGAGAGCAGGTCGACGGTGATGCCCATGCCGCGCTCGACATAGCGGCCGCGGAGCATCTCGTTGCTGAGCTGCTCGGGCGAGCGGTCCTTGATGCGGATCGCGAGCGTGCCCAGTCCGGTGATCTCGTCGAGTTCGGTGACCAAGTCGATTCCGAGTCCGACCGGAGGTCTCGCATACGACAGACTGCTGCGCAACGAGTTGCGGATCACGTTGGCGAGGATGTCCTCGAGGTCGGTCCGGAACACGCGGATCGGGGCGCCAACGCCGGTCTGCAGCAGGGGCGCGAGCTGCTGGGCCGCGAAGTCCTGCTCGCCGACCACCTGCGCGTACGTCGACGCGATGAAGCGCGCGTCGACGTTCACGATGCACAGCTCGCGGATGAGGCCCGAGAGCTTCTCGAACGCCTGACGCCCGAGCACCTCGCCAGCGCGGGTGAGCTGCCGGGCGAGCTCGAGCCGTCGGCCCGGGCGCAGGGCGTGCACGCTGCGGAGGTCCTTGGCGCGCGCGGCGAGTTCGTCGAACGCGCCGATCATCGGGCCGAAGATCGGGTCCTTGCGCTGGAGGTTGAGGCGGACCCGGTGCGCGCGCCCGACCTTGTCCAGCTCCTCGAGGTACCCGAGGAACCGGCCGTGGATCCCGGGCAGGCGCGCCGGCTCGCGGCTGCCCACGCGCGCGTCGCCCTGCCCCGGCCGCTGCCGCGCGTCGACCGACCCGAACAGGCGCTGGGCGAGGACGCTCGCGCGGCCCTCGGCGTCGGGCGCGTCGAACTCGAGCGCGCGCCCCACGTCGGCGAGGAACGCGGTGTTGTGCTTCAGGATCTCGTGGCGGATGAGGCTCAGGATCCGCGCGACCTCGGGGAAGCTCTTGGGGTCGCGCTCGAGCAGCTGCCGCAGGCTCTTGCCGCGGTAGCGGCGATAGAGTCGCCACGCGGGCACCGCGAGGATCACCGCGAGCAGCAGGCCCGCGCCGAGGTAGAACTGCAGCAGGCGCCGCGCGATGGTCTCGCGCAGCGCGATCGCCCGGTCGTAGTGCAGATCGTAGTCGCCGGCCTCGGCGAGGTAGAGATCGAGGGTCTGCTTCGCCCGCCAGGGGTTGCCCTCGTTCCACAGCAGCTCGGCGAGCACGTACCGCGCGGTGAGCGAGCCGAGATCGGCGGCGCGCTGCAGGTGCGGCACCGCCTCGTCCGGCAGCTGTCGCTGCAGTAGCAGCCCGAGGCGCTCGTGGACCTCGAGCTGGTCCTCCTTCAGCGTGAGGCTCTGCTCCCAGTACTGCCGCGCATCACCCGTGCGGTCCTGCAGGAAGACGAACGTCGCGAGCTGGTTGTAGACCACCGGCTCGTTGGGGAACTTGTCCTTGGCCTCGAGCAGGATCTTCTCGGCGTACGCGAGGTCCTGGTACTCGGTGCCGCGGAGGTGGGCCTCGTTGATCATGCTCTGCAGCTCGGGCGGCAGCAGGCGGACGAGCTCCTCGGACGGCGGTGTGATCGCGAGGGGTTCGTCGCGACGCAGCTCGCGCTCGAGATCCTCGAGTGCGCGGCGGGCCCGCTCGATGTCGGGGTCCCCGGCCTGGGCGCCGCGGATGAACCGCTCGTAGTGCTCGCGCGCCTTCTCGCGATCGGTGCGCGCGTACAGCTCGCCCAACAACAGGTGCAGGCGCAGGAGATCGGGCCGCAGACGGAGCGCCGCCGACAGGTGCTTGATCGCCTGCTCGTCCTCGGCGCCGGCGAACTCTTTCTTGTAGATGAGGCCGAGCGTCATGTGGGCCTCGTGATCGGTGGGCTCCATGTGGATCGCCCGCTCGAGCGCCGCGGCGGCCTCCGAGAACTGCCCCGTGCGCGCGTAGGCGACCCCGAGCGCGTGGTGGGCCCGCGGGAACCACGGCGCGAGCTCGGTGGCCCGGATGAACTGCGCGCGCGCGCCCTCGATGTCGCCCGCGCGCAGCGAGGCGACCCCCTGGCTGTATGCGGCCTCGGCCTCCTTCGTCGGGCGGAAGCCCTGGGTCTCGTCGAGGCGCCGGAGCTCGCGCTGCATGTCGAGATCGCCGAGCAGCTTCGCGACGCCGACCGCATGGGGGGACTGCGGCGAGTCGGCGAGCAGCCCGCGGTAGACCTCGAGCGCATCGTCGAGCTCGCCCGTGTCGCGCAGGATGTCGGCCTGCAGCCGCAGGGCCTCGGGGACCGGCTTGGTCCCGGCCTTGGTGCACTCCTCGCGGTAGCGGCCGAGCTCGAGCAGCGCCGCGGCGCGGGCGGCCGTGACGTCCGAGCCGCGCGCGTCCTCGCCGGCGGCCTCGAGCTGCAGGCGCGCCACGAGCACGCGGATGTCGGCGGGGCGCCCCGGCGAGCCCGGCCGCTCGGCGGCGATCTCCTTGGCGAGGACGAGGCGATCGGCGGCGTAGCTCGAGCCGCACGCGCCCATCCACGCGACCAGCGTCGCGCGCTGCTCGAGCCACGCGCCCCGGGGGTCGTAGCTCTCGAGCAGGCGCAGGTCGCTGATGGCCTGCGTGGGGCAGCGCTCGGGCGCGGTGCGGGCCTTGCGGGCGTTGGCGCGGCCGAGGAGCGCCGCGGGATCGCCCGGCTGCAGGCGCAGAGCCGCCGAGTACTCGCGGATCGCCTCGTCGTGGCGCTCCTTGGCCACGGCCGTCTGCGCGCGCGCGAGGTGGGCCTCGAACTCGGCGGCGCGGCGGATCGCCGCGTCCTCGGGATCCTCGCCGCCGGATTCGCCGGCGGCGTCTCCGTCGGGCGGCGGCGGCAGCTCGTCGTCGACCTGCGGCAGCGGCCGGCGCGGCTCCTCGAAGCCAGCGACCGCGAGCAACGACGCCGCGAGCGCGCCCGCGGACAGCCACCGCCGGACGACCGCGGCGGCGGTCACGGCGAGCCCCGTCGGCGCTTGAGCTTGCGCAGCTTGATGCCGAGCTGGTTCATGCGGAGCTGGACCTTGCGCCCCGCGGCGCTGTCGCCGAGCAGGGCCTCCGCCATACGCCCCAGGTCCCCGCCATAGTTCTCGTAGAGCCGCTCCATCGTCTGGCGCTCGAGATCGCAGCTGACCGCGTTGAGCGACTCCTGCGGCCGGACCACGAACGTCATGCGAAGGCCGCCGGCGCCGTCGTCCGCGCCCGCGGCTTCGCCGGCCGGCGCACGCGGCATCTCCATCGGGCGCAGCAGATCGCGGACGACCCGCGGCAGGATCGGGATGACGTCCGGCCGGATCGCGTGCGAGGGATCACCGGGCTCGACGAGCTCCGCCTGATCGACGAGCTCGACCAGCGTCAGTGTGATGAGGTTCGACAGGAACATCTCGAACTGCCGGAAGTTGCCCGGCCATTCGAAGTCGCGCAGTGCCTTGAAGCTGCTCGGGTGCAGGAGGAAGTGCAATCGCTTGGTGTCCGGACGCGGCGGCACCGACCGCGTGATGCTGATCGGCATCGCCTCGCCACCCGCGGGCGGCTGCAGCCCGCGCTGGCTGGCGTACTGCAGCACGAGGTCGCGGTTGTACGGCTCGCGGCCGACCCGGGCGAGGAACTCGTCGAGCAGGGCCGCGAAGTCGTCGCCGCGCTCGCGCAGCGACGGCAGCACCACCGCCGTCGCGGGGTTGAGCCGCATGTAGAGGTCCTCGCGGAAGCGGCCGGTCTGGACCATCGTCGCCAGGTTCTCGTTGGTCGCGACCACGAGCTTGATGTCGACGATGCGCTCGTCGACCGATCCCACCGGGGTGTAGCGGCCGTCCTGGAGCACCACGAGGAGCTGCTTCTGCAGCTCGAGCGAGAGGTTGCCGATCTCGTCGAGGAACAGCGTGCCACCGTGAGCACGCGCCAAGACACCCTCGCGCGAGGCGGTCGCGCCCGTGTACGCGCCCTTGATCACGCCGAAGAGGTGCGCGCCCATCAGGTCGTTCGGGATCGTCGAGAGGTCGACGGCGACGAACGGTCCGGTGCGCTGCGACCGGGGGTGGATGAACTCGCGGGCGATGAGGCTCTTGCCGGTGCCAGTGCCGCCCAGCAGGATGATCGGCAGGCGTCCTCGCGCCAGGATGCCGAGGCGGCGGCGCAGCGCGAGCATCCGCGTGCTCTCGCCCCAGTAGAACGGCTCGTCCGGCGCGGGCGCCCGCACGCGACGGGCCAGGATGCCCTCGACCTGCAGCCGCAGCGATCGCGCGTCGAGGTACTCGTCGTCGAGCAGGTAGGTGTAGTCCTCGGCGTTGAGCCGCTCGGCGTCGGCCTCGAGCGGAAGGTCGTCGCGCGAGGTCATCACGATGACCGGCAGATCCGGGTGCGTGCGCCGCAGCCGATCGAGGATGTGCAGGCCCTGGGCCCGACGCAGCCGCTCGAGCGCGCGGCCCCGATCGCCCTTCGCGAGCAGCTCGGCCTTGTCCTCGGGCAACAGATCGTCCTCGGGGATGTCGAAGTGGACGTCGAGCAGGACCAGGTCGACGCCGCGGTGCTTCGCGAGGGACTCGGCCGCCTCGCGATAGTTGCGGGCCGGCGGGAGCAGCTCGTGCTCGGGCATGAACCGGGTGCACAGCTCCCAGTACTTGTCCGTGTCGTCGATGATGAGGATGGACGACACCGCTACGTCTCCCGCAGCAGACGGCGGTGGAGCGACGCGAGCTCGGCGCGGATGGTCTGCTGGGCGGCGCGAATGTCCGTACGCGCCGCCGCGATCGCGGCGCGATCGTCGTCGGCGAGGCCGGCGGCGTGCGAGCGCAGGACGGCGACCGACGCGGCGACGGCCTCGAGCTCGGGCGGCCACGGGCGGGGCCACGGCTGCGTGAGTCGATCGAAGAGCTCCCACGCGGGCTCGTGCGCGCCCGCGACGTCGCGCGTGGCGAGCACGTCGGCGCGGATCGACGCGGCGGCGACGTCGTCGAGCGCGCCGGTCCACGCCGACTCCGGCAGGTTGGCGCTGCGCCACGCCACGTACTTGCCCAGGTCGTGCTTCAGGGCCGCCGCGCACTCCCGCAGGTCGGCGCCCGCGTCGTCGGGCGACAGGTCCACGGCCGTGGGTGTCGGGTCGGACACCGGCGCCTCACTTCGCGGGCTGGTAGCGGGTGGCCCGCGCGCGGCCCGAACTCAGCACCTTGCCGGCCTTCTTCATCCACGCCAGGTAGCCGCGGAGCTCCTCGATGTCGACGTCGAGGCGCTTGGACAGCTGACCGATCGTGAGCGCCTCGTCCTCGAGCGCGGCGAGGATCTCGCGGAAGATCCGCTCCTCCTTGCTCTCTCCCCACTGCGCGCTGCGACTGTTCGGGTCGTCGACCTCGGCGGCACGGGGGCGCGCCACTGCGGAGCCATTGCCACGGGCGGGTCGGTAGCCCGCCTGCGCCAGCGCATCGGCCAGGTCGCGGAGCGTGAGCTCGCGGAGCGCCTCGCCAGCGTCGCTGTCGAGGAGTTCGCGGAGCGTGGTGGCCGGCGGCATCTTGGCGAGCGTGTTCATTGCTGCCTTGCGCAGCAGGCTGGCTCGATTCTGACGCAGCGCCGACTCGAAGAGTTGGGCGATCTCTGTCATGGACGACACGTCATGCGCGGCCACCTAACGGACGCGAACGCATGCGCTCCGGACTATGCCACCTGCAGATGGCGGAGTCCACCCGACGCACGCGGGCGCGTCGCATCGGGATTCCCGCGCTGGGCGTCGCACCGATGCGCCCCGCGACCGGCGGTCGCACCCCCGCGGCGCGGCTCACTCGCAGCGCAGCGCGCCGACGTCGACCGCTTCGCTCGCGCACGGCTGACAGCAGTCGTCGCAGCTGCCGCGCCCATCGAGACCGACCCCCCACACCGAGTCGCCTGATTCGCCCCCGAAACACAACAACTCGCCCGCGAGGCACTCGATCGATTGCCGGGAGGTCCGGTCGTAGCCCTCCGACACGAACGTGTCGTCGGGGCCCGGCCAGACCCAGTCGCGCTCCTGCGCCCACACGCGCCAGCGCACGTCGGCACCGTCGTCGCACCGATCCGACAGCGCCCATTCCTGCACCGCGCCCTCGTAGCAGACCAGCGGATCCTCGTCGGCTGCGTTCGCACAGTCCGCGGTGCCGTCGCAGAGGGTCTGCTCGCCCACGCAATCGCCGGTCCCGCACACCGCCACGGAGCCCTCGGCGCAGCGGCAGGACCCCGCGTCGCAGTACGCATTGAGGCCGCAGGTGGTCTCGCAGGGCGACAGGGCGCCGGTGGGCTGACAGCCGTGGAGCGCGTAGGGATTCCCGACGTGGCTCGGATCGCAGTAGCAGACGCCGTCGTCGCAGTGGCCGTTGCTCGAGCAGGTCAGGCCCACGCACGGCGAGACGAGGGGATCGTCCGTCGGCAGATCCACGAAGCAGCCCAGCGCCGACAGCCACAGGGTGGCGACCAAGGACAACCGAGCGACAGGGGACCGAAGGGGCACCGCGAGACCAGCATAGCGGATCGACACGCGCGCGCACGACCGGGCGCTCGGGCGCGTGCGGATCGCCACGGCCGGCCGCGGCGCCACGGCGAACGCCGCCGCACGTCGGGGCTGGTAGCCTGCGGCGGAACGTGGCGACGGACGTCGACGACCTCATCGCGCGGGACGCAGCCGCGCTCTGGCACCCCGCGACGCACTTCGACGACCTCGACGCCCTCCCGCCGGTGGCGATCGTCGGCGCCGAGGGACCGTGGCTCCACGCCGCCTCGGGCGCCCGCATCCTGGATGCGATCGCGTCGTGGTGGACCTCGGTGCACGGCCATCGACACCCACGCGTGATGGCGGCGATCCACCGGCAGGTCGACACGCTCGACCACGTCATGTTCGCCGGCTTCACGCACGCGCCGGCGGTGCTCCTCGCCGAGGGGCTGCTCGCAGCGGCCGGACCGGGGTTCTCGCGGGTGTTCTTCGCGGACTCGGGCTCGGACGCGATCGAGGTCGCGCTCAAGCTGTGCCTGCAATACGACGCGCAGGCCGGCGCGGGGCGCCGCCGCGTCGCCGCGTTCGATCACGGCTACCACGGCGAGACGCTCGGCGCGCTGGCGGCCTGCGGGAGCCCGACCTACCGCGCCGCGTTCGCGGACCTCTTGACCGAAACGCTGTTCCTGCCGACGCCGAGCCTCGCCGAGCATCGGCAGCACGATCTCGGATCGGCCGCCGGCGCGGAGGATCCGGCGTGTGCCGCGGCCCTCGAGCTCCTCGGCGAGCACGCCGGCTCGATCGGCGCCCTCGTCGTCGAGCCCGTGGTGCAGTGCGCGGGCCAGATGCGCATGCACGGCACCGGGTTCCTGCGCCGCGTCGTCGAGCACGCCCAGGCCCTCGGGATCCCCGTGATCGCCGACGAGATCGCCGTCGGACTCGGCCGCACCGGCCGCATGTTCGCGCACGCGTGGAGCGGGGTCGTCCCCGACGCGCTGTGCCTCGGCAAGGGGCTCTCCGGCGGCGCGCTGCCGCTGTCGGCGGTGCTGCTCTCGCCGCGGTTCGCCACCGCGTTCCGCGGGGCGCCGAGCCGGGCCTTCGCCCACAGCCACACGTTCTGCGCCAACCCGATCGCGGCCGCGGCGGGCGTCGCGAGCCTCGGGCTGCTCGCCGAGCGACTCGGCGCGCCGATCGACGCCGGAATCGCCGCGCTCGATCGGGCCCGCGACGCCGTCGCGCGCGCCTGCCCTGCGGTCGTCGCGAGCCGACAGGCCGGGGCCATCGTCGCGTTCGACCTGCGCCCGCATCGTCGCCGCCCCGCGGACGGGCGAATCGGTCTCCACCTGCGCGCCGCCGCGATGGCCCGCGGCGTGCTGCTCCGGCCGCTCGGCGATACCCTGTACTGGATGCCGCCGCTCGAGCTCCCGCCCGATGCCCTCGATCGCCTCGTCGATGCGACGATCGGCGCCATCGAGGAGGTGCTCGGTTGAGACGCGTGACCCTCGGTGCATCGCTGGCCGTCGCCGGGTGCGAGGCCTATGCGCTCGCGCCGATCGAGCTCGACGTCTCGAGCAACTGCAACGCCGTCGAGGCCATCGTCACCGCCGCCGGCGTCCAGTCGCCCGCCCGCCCCTGGGCCACCGTCGTCGCCGCCGCGGCCGATCGCGCCGGCGCCCCTTCGGCGTGGCTGCTGGTCGTCCGTGCGGGCAGCGGCGGCGCCGATCAACTCGCGCTCCTCCACGTCGACGACGCGCTGTCGATCGACCGCGAGGTCATCCTGGACGCGCCGGCCGCGATCGCCGACCAGTTCACGTTCGTCGCCTCCGGCGCGGCGGGCGTCGTGTACCTCACCCAGCGCGCCCCGGGCGTCTTCTACGTCCGCCGCTACGATGCGGGCCAACCGACGCCACTGTCGGCGTCGTCGCCCAACCTCGCCACATTGCCCGTGCCCTGCGACCTGGATGCCGACGGCATCTTCGAGTCCTGTGATGCCTCCGATTGGTTCCACGACCTCGTGTTCTTCGGCGACGAGCTCCAGCCGTTCGCGCTGACGTTCGCGCCTTCGACGGAGACGTTCACGTTCGAGCTCACCCCGACGCCGCTCGACGCCTTCCTCTCGCCGGCGTTCCCGCTCGAACCCGACCGCACGATCGTGTTCGCGGAGCGCTGCGACGAGACACTGCCGCTGTCGGACTTCGAGGCATGCCAGGCCCTGATCCAGCAGCGGAGCTTCCCCAAGCTGCGCAGCTTGGGGCTGCGCAGCGACCTCCCGCGAGGGTTCACGATGCTCGCGCTGTACCGCGAGACGCAGCTCGGCGACGGCCTCGCCACGCAGGCCGACGTCCCCCTCGTGCTCCTCGGCATGGGCAGCCTCGGCGCGCCGTCGGGGATCCTGCAGGTCGATCCGGAGCTCCCTGCGCCGCGCGATTCCCCGCCGTACGGCATCGCCGTCGATGCCAACGCGACCTACGTGCACTACACGTCGACCGACGGCGCTCCCGTCCTCACCCGCGCGACACGGACGCCCCCCGAGTCGGAACGGCTCGACGATCGCTTCGACTTCCCCGAGGGAGCCGAGCTCCTCCAGCTCGACGATGACGTCGCGCTGCATCGCGTCGTCGACGGACAGTGGGAGATCTTGAAGCTGTTCCCCGACGCCCCGGCGCGGTCCGAGACCACCGTGGTCGTGCTCGACGCCCCGGTGGCGTCCGTCAGCCCCGCGGGGCCGGGCACGTTCCTCGTCCAGCGCGACGACGGGGTCGCCGACCTCGTCCACGTCCGCTGCGCCGTCCCGACGCCGGAATGACGAAGGCCCGGGGGATCCGAGATCCTCCGGGCCCTCGCGGCCTTGCGGCCTTGCGGCTCTACTTGCGCGCCATCGCGGTGGCGTCCTCGGGCGGGAACAGGTTCTCGCGCGGGATCGGGGCCTTCGCGCCGCCATCCTTCGCCCACAGCAGCTGCAGCCCGAGCTCACCCGCGGCCGCCTGGAACCACATGACGTCGAGCTGGTACTCGCCGGGCTCGATCGCGATCGACTCGCACTTCTCGTTGGTGTCGTGAACGCCGTCGTTGTCGACGACCGGGGTCTGATCGAGGAACAGCAGCGCGCCGTCGCCGGCGTTGAGGCAGAGATCGTAGGTCCCGGCCTGCGTCACGTTGAGCGAGCCGCGGAAGTGCACTGCGAACCACTCCTTGACCTCGCCGTCCTTGCCGTGGAACGACCCCTTGAACTCGCCGGCGGGGATGTCGAGGTTGTCGACGGCGAAGGTCGCGAAGGGCTCGCCGAGCGTGTCGGCCGCGGGCAGCTCGGTCACCGGCTGGGCGATCTTGTAGACGTTCGCGAGCAGGCCGTGGCTGGCGTCGGTCCGCGGGGTCCCCAGGCCCACGACGGTGTGGAACGGCGTCTCGGACTTCACCGTCTGCGCCGAGCGGCTCTTCGAGCGCGCGCCGGCGTTGGTCACCACGACGGGGCCATTCACGTCGCCGGTGAGCTGCACCAGCATGTGGCCCTCGCCGACCTCGATCACCTTCTGGCGCTTCTTGCCGATCAGCACGCTGGCCTGGCCCTTGGTGCCGAAGCCCGAGCCGAGGATCTCGATGACGCTGCCCGCGGGCGCGTTGGTGGGGAAGTAGCCGTCGAGCGCGAGCTTCTCACCGGCCGGCGGCTGCGGACGCGCGCGCGGGGGCTTGTCGCCGCCGGTGACCGGGGGCTTGCGGGCCGCGAGCGACTTGCCCTTGCGGCCGGGCGCCGCCTTGGTCGACGTGACCGTGCGGACCTTCGGCTTGTCGGTGTCGCCGGTCGCCTGGTCGCCGCCGCCGGCATCGGACGAGCCGCCGTCCTTCACCTCGCTGTAGTAGCCATCGTAGTTGCCGGCGTCGGGGTTGCTGGTCGAGGTGTTCTTGACCGTGCAGGCGGCCAACACGGAAAGGCTCACGATCGCGAAGCGCGAGAGACGAGTCATGACTTCAATACATCCTTGCCGCAGGATCGGCGGTTGCGCCGTTCAGACGCGGCCTCTGCCGGTGGGATTCAGGAGGACCCGGAGGACGGATCACCCTGGCGACGGGCCCGGCACCGAACCGCGTGGCGTCGCGGATGATCGACCAGTTGGCCCACGGGGCGCAAGCCCGCATCGCGTCCGTGGGGCGAATCACCGCGGCCGAGGGGCGTTTTGCCCAGGCCCCCGACTGCGGTCGCGCTATCGGGCGCGTGCGCGCACACGCACTTTTCCCTCGCGGATCTCGACGTCGAAGCGCAGGGCCCGACCGCCGTGCTGCTCGGCGAGCTTGGGCGCCTCCCGCGACAACTTCCGCAGGAACGCGGGGAAGGTCATGCCCTCGGTCGACTCGCCCACCGATCGCTTCGCCGCGACCAGACGATCGTACACGTCGCGCGCGTTGTCCGGATCCACGAGCGCAGCGACGGGCGGGGCCACCGAGATCGGCGGGGCGGGCTCGAGCGCAGTGCTCTCGCGGGCGCCGGGCTTCGCTTGGCGTGCGAGGTCGCGGCGCGAGACGCCGCGCTCCATCTGATCGAGGATGCGCGTCCAGTAGTGCGCGTAGGTGATGAAGCGCGCCCGGAGCCCACCCATGCGGAAGCGGAGCATGGTGGTCCGCATCGACGTGCCCTCGAGCGCGCGGAGCTTCCGCTCGAGTCGCTCGCGCTGTCGCACCGGCGCGGCCCGATCGACGCCGAGGAAGTACTTGTCGTACGCCACGCGCAACGACTCGATCTCGGCCTCGAGCTGGTCGAGCATCTGGTCGGGATCCGCCGGCTCCGGCGTCTTGCGAGGGAGCACGCCGCGAAATCCTACCCTTTCGGTGGGCCGCCACAAGCGACCCATCTCGGTGGGCGACGAGCGGCCCCGTCGGCGGGCGCGCACCGCGACCCCTGCCCTCCTGGAGCCGACGCCCGAGGGGGGCCACACCTGCTATGCTGGGCGCGCGATGGGCAACATCTGGGCCTTCATCCTGCTCATCGGGCCGCTCATCTTCGTGCACGAGCTGGGGCATCTCCTCGCCGCCAAGCTCGTCGACGTCAAGGTCCTGCGCTTCTCGATCGGATTCGGCCCACCCCTGCTGCGCGCCCGCTTCGGCGAGACCGAGTACTGCCTCGCGCCGATTCCCCTCGGGGGCTACGTGTCGATGCTGGGCCAGGGCAACGACGACGTCCCGCTCGCCGAGCATGACCGCGCACTGTCGAACAAGCCGCTATGGGCGCGCTACCTGGTGCTCGGGGCCGGACCCGTGGCGAACCTCGTCCTGCCGATCCTGGTCTACTTCTTCTTCTTCCTCCAGCAGACCACCCTCACGCCCGCGGTCGTCGGCACCGTGGTCGCCGGCTCCGCGGCGGACCAGGCCGGGCTGATGCAGGGCGATCGCATCGTCGCGATCGACGACCGCGACATCCGATCGTGGAACGACATGAGCCAGCGGGTGGCAGAGTCACCCGGCGTCGATCTGAAGGTGCAGATCGAGCGGGACGGCAAGCGCCTCGACCGGACGGTCACGCCCGCCAAGAAGGTCACGCGCAACGCCCTGGGCGTCGCCACGCCAGTGGGGCGACTCGGGGTCAACCAGGCGTTCTATGCCCCGCAGATCGGCATCATCGATCCGCGCTCCCCCGCGTATCTGGAGGGGCTGCGCTCGGGCGACACCATCACGTCGATCAACGGCGAACCCGTGCGCACCGTGGAGGAGCTCCAGCGGATGCTCGACAGCACGGGGGATGGGCTGGTCCGCCTCACGTACCTGCGTGCCACCGCCGTCGCGGCGCCGCTCGCCACGCTGCTCTGGTACGAGTCCGCACACGCACAGCTGCTGCCCGGGAAAGACGGCAGCGGCACCGGGATCCTCCCCGGCAACGCGTTCATCCGGAGCGTCGAGCCCGGATCGCCTGCGGACCGCGCGGGGCTGCGGCCCGGGGATCGGCTGCTCTCGGTGGACGGCACCAGCACCGAGCAGTGGGAGATCCTCACCGAGGTCCTCGGACAGCGCCGGCTCGAGCCCGTCGAGCTCTCGGTGCAGAGCCTCGGCGACGCCCCACGGACCGTCTCTCTGCAGCTGGAGATCCGCAGCTGGCGCGACATCTATCAGCAGGACCGCCAGGAGGTATGGTTCGGCGCGCGGCCGTTCGCGAAGACCTACTTCGCCCCGCCCGAGCCGATCCGTGGCCGCTTCACGTACGCGATGGGGGCGGCAGTGCAGCAGACCGGCGCGAGCATCTCGCTCATGTGGGCGACGCTCGTGCAGATGCTGACGTTCGAGCGCGGCGTCGACGAGCTGTCGAGCGTCGTCGGCCTGTTCAAGGTCGCGGGCACAGCCGCGGAGCAGGGCCCCGGCCAGTTCCTCGAGCTCGTCGCGCTCCTCAGCGTGAACCTCGGCTTCGTCAACCTGCTCCCCATCCCGATCCTCGATGGCGGGCACCTGCTGTTCTTCACGGTCGAGGCGATCCGGCGCAGGCCGATGGGCCAACGCGCGCGGGAGATCGCGAGCGCCGTGGGCCTCGTCGTGATCCTGCTGCTGCTGCTCGTCGCGGCGCGCAACGACATCATCCGCTACTGGCTATGAGCGACGCGCCCGACTGGATGCTGGTGATCGACGCGTCCACGCCGCGGTGCGTAGTCGTGCTCGGTCGGCTCGGCGCGGGCGCCGAGGGTCCGCTGTTCGCCGACGAACAGGACGACGACGGTCGGCAGGCCTCGGCGCAGCTGCACCTGCGAATCGCCGCGCTGTTCGAGCGCGCGGGGATCGTCGCGGCAGACCTCGCCTGCGTCGGCTGCGGTCGCGGACCAGGCACCTTCACCGGCACACGGGTGGCGATCGCGATGTCCATGGGCCTCGCCGAAGGGCTCGGCGTCCCGGTGGTGGCGGTCTCGACGTTGGCCGCGGTGGCGGGCTCGATCGACGCGCCCCCGCCGATCCTCGCGGTCCTCGACGCGCGACGCGGGGAGGTCTACGCGGGGATGTTCGAGCGCCGCGGCGACACGCTCGCCGCCGCCGGACCCGAGCGCTGCGCGACGCTCGAGGCGGCCGTGGCCGAGGCCCCGCCAGGGACGCACCTCGTCGGCCCCGGCGTGGCCCCGTACGCTGATCAGGTCGTTCCCGAGATCGATGGGGGAATCGCCCGGACGCCGCTCCCCGGCCCGACCGCGCGCGGCCTCTGGCGCGCCGCGCTGTCGGCCCACCGCGCCGACGGCCCGCGGGACACCGCCACCCTCGAGGCCACGTACCTCCGCGAGAGCTACGCCGAGCTCGGGGTGAACGTCGCGAAGCGACCGGCGTTCAAGAGCCCGCTGGTCTGACCGCCCGCGCCCGCGGCAGGACGCACCCGAGGAGCCATGACCATACGCACCGCGACCGAGGCGGCCGTCACCACGATCACCATCGATCGGCCCCAGCTGCGCAACGCGATCGACCGCGACACCGCGGTGGCCCTCGCCGCGGCGATGCGTGCGTTCGAGGCCGACGACGCGGCCAAGGTCGCCGTGCTCTGCGGCGCCGAAGGGAACTTCTGCGCCGGCGCCGACCTGCAGGCGATCGCCGACGGGCGGCCGAATCGCCTCGAACCCACCGGCGACGGGCCGCTGGGGCCCACGCGGATGCAGCTCGACAAGCCCGTCATCGCCGCGGTCGCGGGCTACGCCGTGGCGGGCGGGCTCGAGCTCGCGCTGTGGTGTGACCTGCGGGTCGCCGACGCGACGGCGATCTTCGGCGTGTTCTGCCGGCGCTTCGGCGTGCCGCTCATCGACGGCGGCACCGTCCGACTGCCGCAGATCGTCGGGCTCGGCCGCGCCCTGGACCTCATCCTGACCGGCCGCTCCGTCGACGCCGATGAGGCCCTCGCGATCGGCCTGGTCGACCGACTCGTCCCCGCCGGCGACGCGTTGTCGACGGCCCAGGCCCTCGCCGCCCAGATCGCCGGGCTCCCGCAGGCGTGCCTGCGCAGCGATCGACGCTCGGTCTACGGCGCGCTCGGCATGCCGATCGGCGACGCGCTGCGCCAGGAGTTCGATCGGGGTCGCAGCGTGCTCGAGGCCCCCGACTTCCGCGACGGACCGACGCGCTTCCGCGGCGGCGCAGGCCGGCACGGTCGACCGACGTGAGCTTGGCTCAGCGCGTCGCGTGCAGCAGCGCGTCGACGTCGAGCCACGGGCCGAACCCCGAATCGTCGGGATCGAGCAGGCGATCGAGGGCGTGGCCGGACCCGATCGGTGGCCACGACGGTGGAGGTTGCTGCCACTGCCCCTGCGCGTCGCGCATGTGGCGACGATCCGAAGAGAAGCACGCGCGGTAGTCCGCGGCGGCGACGATGCGCACCTGCGGTCGCAGGCGTGGCGGCGCCTCGCGACGAAAGGTGCGCGTAACGTACTCCGCCGCGGCGACGGGGAACCCGAGCCGCGTGTCCAGATCCCACACCGCGAGGTCGGCCCCGACCACGATCACGTGGTAGTCCCAGAGCACCGGCAGCTCGTCGCTCGGCGCGGCGCGCTGGTGCCACAGCGCGACGCTGCGCGAGCGGTTCGAGATCACCACCACGCGCGCGTCGGGGCCCACCGGCGGCTCGACGCACAGGTGCCACGCGTTCTCCTCGCACCAGTACGGCGCGTCGTGTTCAGGCCGCCATGTCATGGTGCCGCGCGCCATGGCCCGAGGAACTCGGCGACGACGGGCGCGACCGCGGGCGCGTCCTCGAGGTGGACGTGGTGACCACCGGGCAGTCGCACCACGCGGATGTCCGCGATCGCGGCGACGCGGCCGTCGAGGATCGGACCGTCGGCGAACGGGCTGCGGTCGCCACGGACCAGCAGCGTCGGGCAGCGGATGGCGCGGAGGATCGCCAGCACCTGGTCCTCGACGAGGCGCACGCGCGACTGCCAGCGCACCTGCGGATCGCTGCGCCACGTGACGCCGCCGTCGACCTCGACCAGCCCGCGGCGACACAGGATCCGCGCGGCCTCGATCGAGGCGCCGGTCATCGACGACGCGAGCCGCCCCGCGGCGAACTCGGCGTCCCGGTACACCGGCGGGCGTCGGCCGAGCTTGGCGCGCTGCTCGTCGAGCGCGCGCCCGAGCCCGGTCAGCGGCGCCAGCCCCTCGAGCAGCACGAGCGCCTGGGCGCGGGTCGGCTGCGCGCCCGCGAGCGTCGACGCGATCGCGGCGCCGAGCGAGTGGCCCATCAAGATGCACTGCTCCCAGCCGAGCGCGTCGCGTGCCGCCGCCACCGTCGCCACCGCGTCGATGAACGCGTAGGTGTTGCCCGCCTCGCGGTGCTCCGACAGCCCGTGACCAGGCAGATCCAGCGCAACGACGCGGAGGCCCGGCAGTCGCGGCGCGAGCAGCTCGAAGCTCGCCGCGTTGTCGAGCCAGCCATGCATGCACAGCACCTTGGGGGCGTCCGGCGGGCCGAACCCGCGCGCGGCGAGGCGGAGTCCGCCCGCCGTGATGGTGAGTTCTTCCCAGTCGTCGGTCATCGGCACCGCGAGACTATCAGGCCGCCCCGCCGTCACGTGGCGCCCCGCGGTCGCCCGAGGGCCGCGGCAACGCCACGACGAACCGCGCGCCCCCCAACGGGCTCGACTCGACCCGCACCTCGCCGCCGTGATCGAGGATGATCTTCTTCACGATCGCCAAGCCGAGCCCGGTGCCCTGCGCGCGCGTCGTGTGATACGGCTCGAACACCCGCTCGCGCTGCGCCTCCGGGACGCCCGGTCCGTTGTCGTCGACGCGCAGCTCGATCCACGCCCCGGCCGTCGCGACGCCGACCTCGACGCGCACCGGCGATCGGTTGGCCTCGCGCGCTGACAGCACCGCGTTCTCGACGAGGTTGATGAGCACCTGCTTGAGCAGCTGCCGATCGGCCTGTACGACGATGGTGGGCTCGACGGGCGCGACCTGCAGCACGTCGTCGTCGCGCTCGGTGAGGTGACCGTACGCCCGCTCGAACTCCTCGAGCACGCGCGACAGCTCGACCTCCGCGAGGCGAACCTCGGGGACCTTGGCGAACTGGGAGAAGCTCGTGACCATGCGCCGCAGCCCCTCGACCTCGTCCTCCACGATCTCGACCGCCGAGCGCAGCATGCGGCTGAATTCCGGCGACAGCCCCGGGTCCTTCTCGCGCAGCTGCTGCACCGCGAGCTGGATCGGCGTCAGCGGGTTCTTGATCTCGTGGGCGATCCGCCGCGCCATCTCCTGCCACGCGCCGATGCGTTGCAGGTACGCCAGGCGGTCCTGGGCGTGCGCGAGGTCGTCGAGCATGCCGTTGAAGGCGGCGCCGAGCTGGGCGATCTCGTCACGCCCCCGCAGGGCCGCGCGCGCCCGCAGATCGCCCTGCGCGACGCGGGCCATCACGCGGCTCAGCTGGCCGACCTTGCGCGTCGTCGTGCGTGCGACGACGACCCCGAGCGCCAGCGCGAAGACCAGCACCGTGGCGCTGGCCAGGCCGAACACGCGGATCACCGCGGCCTCGATCTCGGTCTTGTCGCGCTGCTGACGGACGATTTCGCGGCGCCGCGCGCCGACCTGCTGGAAGCGGGCGTCGATCTCGGGATCGATGCGGTAGACCGCGCGGAGCTGGCCGGCGCTGCGGCCCTGCTCCGCGCCGCGCCCCCCGGGGATCGCGAGGTCGACCGAGGCCTCGTACCACTCGAAGCGGTCCTCGGGGTACTGCTCGGCGCGATCGACCTCGGCCCGGGCGCCGCTGGGCCGCACCCACGCCAGGCCGACGAGGTCGGGCTCGCGGTCGAGGACGACCTGCAGGCGCGCGCGATCCGCCTCCGCCGTCGGAGCGACGTCGCCGAGCGCCAGCTCGAGGCCGGTGGCGCGCGTGCGGGCCTCGTACTCCGAGATCTTCGCGCTGACGAGCCCGGCATGGAACGCGCCGACGTCGTCGGTGACGAGGACGGCCTGCTCGAGCGCCGCGGCCCACCGCGCGTCGAAGTAGGACACCGTCAGCTCCACCAGGTACGCCGACGATCCGACGCACAGCGTGCCGAGCAGCACGAGCGACGCGACGACCCGCAGCTCGAGGCGCCCCCACCACGGGATCGGGTGGCCCCGGCGGGGCCTCGCGGTCCCCGCTCGCCCATGAGATCGGCCCGATCCGCCTCCGCTCGGCGGCGATGCTGCCGTCATCGCGGCACCAGATAGAACGGGTTGGTGCGGACGTTCACGGTCTCCTCGGCCTCGGCGCGCTCGCCCGCGAGCACATCGACGAGTCGACCGAACCACTCGAGGTCGCGGCCCTGCGCGCTCGTGGAGCCGGCGAAGTCGGCCTCGGGCAGCAGCGGGTTGCGCAGCGCGAGCACCGTGACGAAGTAGTACGGGCCGTCCTCACCGCGCTCGAGATCCGCGGCGGCCGCCACCTTCACCCGATCGAGCTTGACCGCCGCGGCCACGGCGGCGTCGCGCTCGGTGAACAGCCGCTTGGTCCACGCCCCGTCCTCGCGGGTGGAGACGACGTAGCGCTTCTTCCAGGGATCCCGACGGATCCGGACGACGAGCTCGCGCGTGTCGACGAGCCTGCGACTCCCGTGCTGCCACAGCTTGATGGTGAAGTGCAGCGTCGTGTCGAACCCCGAGTCGATCGAGTCGAGCGCGTCCTTGTCGTAGCGGCGGAACAGCGTCGGCAGGCTCAGCGTCATCAGCACCGAGGTGCCGACCTCCTCGAACACCGCGCGACGGATCGGCAGGGTGTCCGGCCGCGCGAACGCGAGGACCGGGGCGGCGACGAGGCCGCGCATCCACGCCCTGCGCCTCACAGCGGCGTCCTCCGCAGCACGTTGCCGATCGACACGTTGAACGTGCCCGCGGCGGTGTCGAGCCGCAGGCCGAGGTTGGCGTTGAAGCCCAGCGGGGCCGCGCGCTGGCCGGCGAGCTTCCGGGCCCGGCGCTCGTCGGCGTCGCCGACCAGCGTGAACAGGCCGGCGCCGAAGAACAGATCGCCGCCGTACACCCCGCGGGTCCGTGCGCGCCGGAACAGCGGGATCGTGTAGTCGAGGTCGAGTCGACCGAACAGCACGCCGAACGTGCGCGTGTCGATGCCGGTGCCGAACACGTCGATCGGGTTGCGGGTCGAGTAGCGCACGCCGAGCTCGCGCCCCGGCGTCCACGCGCTCAGGTCCCCGGCGTAGAACCGCTCGAACACCGGGGCTCGCCCCGCGATCTGTCCGCCGGTCACGCTCGGCGTGAACCAATGCCGCCACGGCAGACGGAAGCTGTAGCCGCCCGCGATGACGAGCTTGACGTACTCGTACTGCGATCCGGTCGCCGGCGACGACAGCTGCAGGTCGAAGGCCACGCGCGCGCCCTTGCCCGCGAGCACGACCTCGTCGCGCGCGTCCCAGACCAACCCGAAGTGCGCCGACGTCAGCCGATGCGCCCCCGAGCGGACCATGAGATCGACCGGCACGACGGTGCCATCGGGCCGCGCCCACGTCGGCGACGCGGGCGGCAGCGCGTCGACGCGCTCGAAGCGGTAGTCGACCCCGAGCGTCAGCGTCGGCAGCACCGGGAAGGTCAGGCCGACCGATCCGCCGATGCGGCCGATGTCGACGGCGCGGAAGCCCGACGGGTCGGGATCGTCCTCGGCGCCCGCGACCCGGTAGGGCTCGGCCGACGAGATCACGAACGCCGAGGTGCGCACGCCCAGCGGCGCGGCGCCGAGCCGCGGCACCTCGGCGATGAACTGGTACGCCTGCTGCCGGCGACTCTGGGCGATCTCCGGCAGCGTGCCCCAGACCAGCGCGCCGCCGACGTGGACCGCGCGACCGAGGAAGTTGCGCTCGACGACCGAGATGCCGCCGTGGAAGGGCGTCATGCGCGACGAGCCGATGTAGAGCTCCTGCAGCGAGGCCGAGCTGCGCTCGACCAACGCGACGACGAGTCGCACCGCGTCGTCGCGCCCCGGCACGGGCTCGAGGCGGAGGCTCACGGACTTGAAGTAGCCGGTCGCGCGCAGGCGATCGCGGGCGCGGGCGATCCGCGGATCGGACGGCCACAGGACCTGCGTCCCGGGGACGAGGTCCTCGCGGCCGAGGATCGTGTCGATCTGCCGGACGGACACCTGCTCGCGTCCGCGGATCTCGACCGCGTCGATCTGCAGGGCGCGCGACTCGTCCTGGCCGGGATCGATCGGCGCTGGATCGGCCGCAGCGGCGCCCGTGGGCGCGCCGACGGCCATCGGTGCCGCGAGGGCCAGCGCAGTCGAGGCGAGGAGGAATCCGGTCACGGCCAGGGGTCCGCCGCCCGAGTGTACTCGGCTTCGGTCCCGCGACCGCTGGCCGCGCGTCGTACGTCCGCCGCGCCGACACGCTACACTCGCGGTCGATGGCGCGTACGCGCATCCTCTACGTCGAGGACAACGCCGCCAACCTCGCCCTGGTGCGAAAGGTGCTGGAGCACGCTGGCGCCTACGAGGTCATCGGCGCCGCGACCGGTGAAGCGGGCCTGGAGTCGGCCCGGGCGTCGCCGCCGGCGCTCATCCTCCTCGACCTCGACCTGCCCGGCATCGACGGCTTCGAGCTCGCGCGCCTCCTGCAGGCCGATCCCGCGCTCGCGACGATTCCCATGGTCGCGATCAGTGCGAGCGTGATGAAGCAGGAGCGCGACCAGGCGATCGCCGTGGGCTGCGTCCGCTTCATCGAGAAGCCCTTCGACATCGGCGAGCTGCGGGCCGTCGTCGACCAGGTGCTGCTGCGCCCGTCGGGACGATGACGTCAGCGCCCGGCCGCGAGCGACTCGAGCAGCGCGAGATCCTCGGGCGTGTTGACCCCCGCCGCCTCCTCGAGTTCGAGCGCGACCGCGATGACCTCGCCCATCGCCGCCATCGGCGCGACGATGTCGGTCAGATAGATCTCGCCCTGGGCGTTGTCGCGGCGCACGGTCGGCAGCACCGTGCGCAGGCGGTCGAGATCGACGCAGTACGTCCCCGCGTTGCACTCCCGGATCGCGCGCTCCTCCGGGGAGGCGTCGCGCTGCTCGCGGATGCCGACCACCAGGCCCGCGGCATCGCGGAGGATCCGCCCGTAGCCCTGGGCGTCCGGCGGCGTGAACACCCCGAGGGCGAGCCCGGCCGATGACCGCCGACACGCCGCGACGAGCTCGCGGAGGGTCTCGGCGCGGACCAGCGGCACATCGCCCGACAGCACCAGCAGCGGCCCGTCGATCGCGACGAGCTGCGGCAGCGCGCAGCTGACCGCATGTCCCGTGCCGAGCTGCTCGGACTGCTCGGCGTAGCGCAGCGGCGCCGCACCGAGGGGAAACCCGGCGTCGAGCGCCGCGCGCACCTCGTCGCCGCCGTGCCCGACCACGACGACGATCGGCTCGGCCCCCGCGGCCCGGGCCGCGCGCACGGGATGGACGGCCAGGGGCTCGCCCCGGAATCGATGCAGGACCTTGGGCAGATCCGAACGCATGCGCGTCCCCTTGCCCGCGGCCAGAACGACGGCACTGCAGTGCGACACGGCGAGAAGCCTACCCAAGGCCGCCCCGCCCCGTCACGTGTGTCGGCCATGCGACCGCGTCTGCCCCCGACGGGCGCGGGTGACCCGGCGGGCCCGGCCGGCCTTCCAAATCCTGGACCGATCCGCGTAAGATGCCGTGCTGACGGCGGCCCGGACCGCAACCAGATCCCGATGGCCACGGCGCAGGCAGCCCCCGAACCGCAGCTCGGATTCCCCACGAAGGGCTCGCTGCGGCGATTCCCCTTCCCGCGGCTCATCCGCGAAATCGCGCGGGCGAACCTCACCGGCAGCCTCTACCTGTTGTCGGGCCAGACGAAGAAGGTCGTCTTCTTCGAGACCGGTCAGCCGGTGTTCGTGCGCAGCAACGTGCTGTCCGAGTGCCTCGGCCAGGTGCTCGCCCACGAGGGCCTCATCACGCAGGAGCAGTGCGAGCAGACGCTCGAGGCGATCCGACGCACCGGCAAGAAGCAGGGCGAGCTGCTCGTGGAGATGGGCATCCTCTCCCAGGGCAACCTGCGCTACGGGCTGCAGGCCCAGCTCCGCGCCAAGCTCTTCGACATCTTCGGCTGGGACGACGGGCGCTACCAGTTCAAGCCCGACGCGATCGAGGAGACGCCAGGCGTGCGCCTCGACACCTCGGCCGAGGGCGTGATCCTGGCGGCGATCCAGGATCGCTACCCGGAGGAGCGCGCGCGCGCGGCCCTGCGCGACAGCGGCGGGCAGTACCCGACGCTGCGCAACCCGGCGGGGGACTTCGCCGAGGAGCTCGGCCTCGAGCTGTCGCTGGAGGAGGCGTTCTTCGTCGCGGGGCTCGACGGCAGCCGCACGCTCGACGCGGTGCTGCAGCACGCGGGCGACCCCGCGGTGCCCTGCCCGGCCGCGCTGCTCTACGGCCTCGTGCAGGCCGGCGCAATCGTGCTGGTCGACGAGGCCCAGCCCGCACGCGCCCCGCTGGCTCGACCCGCCTTCGTCGGCGGCGAGGGTGGTGACGACGCGTTCGCGCCGACGTTCGAGGCGCAGGACGTCGTCACCGAGTACGAGGACACGCCGCTCCCCGGCGAGCTGCCGCGGGTCCGCGCGCTGCTCGGCGACCACGAGGCCGAGTTCGCCGGCGTCGAGGACGAAGAGGCCCTCGGGACCGGCACGCAGCACTCGGTCTCGGTCGCGCGACCCAAGCCCGAGGTGCCGGTGGCGCTGCTCGCCGCCGAGCCGGCCGGGGTCGAGGAGACCTTCGAGGACGCGATCGACTTCGGCGAGGACGAGAGCTTCGACGGCATCATGCCGCCGCCCGGACCCGCGCCGACGCCGAGCCAGCCGGCACCGCTCGCGTCTGCGTCGCCCTCGGGCCCCGCGCCGTTGGCCGCTGCCGCGGTGCCGCCACGTCCGATCCAGCCCGCGCCCATCGAGCCGCCGCGCCCCGCGACCCGCACCGCGCCGCAGGAGCCGGTGCCCGGCCCGCTGGGCCGCGACGCCGGCGACTTCTCCTCGCCGGGCGCCGCGTCGTACGACCTGCAGCCCGACGAGATCGAGACGATCGGCGAGAGCAACCACTCCGGACGCATTCTCCGCGACGCCGACGCGACGGTGATGGACGTCGGCCAGGGCGTGATCGTGCCGCCGATCTCGACCGACGGCATCGGCCACGACCTGCTCGCGGTCGACGAGCTCGACGACATCCAGATCGGACAGGACGACCTCGCCGGCCTCGAGCTCGACGCCGCGAACTTCCCCGGCGGAGACCTCGGCTCCGAAGAGCCCGACGAGCTCGATTCCGCCGACGATCTGGTCTCCGCGACCCACGAGCTGATGCCCGAGGATCTCGGACTATCGCCCGAGTCCATCGACGACGACCTCGCGCTCGACCCCAACGAGCCGCTCGACGAGCCGGGCGACATGGGCGAGCTGCTCGCGCTCGACGACCTCGACGCGATCGATCTCGGCGACGCCGTCGGCCCCGGCCCGGCACGGCACGTCGGGAGCGAGGCGACCTTCGATCAGGCCGCGAGCCCAGAGATGGTCGGCGCGGTGCGCTTCAACGAGGCCGAGGTCGCGCTGGCCGAGGGTGACTTCGTCGGCGCGGTGGCGCTGCTCGAGGAGGCCTACGAGAGCGGCTTCGACGTCGCCGAGCTCCACGCGATGCTCGCGTACGCCCGCTTCGAGGCGGCGGGTCACGATCCCGAGACCGGCGACCATGCGCTCGAGCTGCTGGACTACGCGCAGACGATGGACCCGAGCCTCGACATGGTCCACGCGTATCGCGGGGCGATCTATCGCGCGCTGCGGCAGCCGCAGCGCGCCCGCGAGGCCCTCGATCGCGCGCTCGAGCTCAATCCGTACTGCGAGCTCGCGATGCAGATCATGGACACGCTGTAGCGGCGCCGCGTGACTACGCCGCCCGCACGAGCCGGGGCCGCGGGGCCTGCTTGAGCTTGCCCCGCGCCGCGCGCTCGACCTCGAGGATCTCCTCGGATCGCCGCGTCAGCGCGCGGGCGACGTTGCGGAGATCACGGCCGAGCCGGCGCAGGCCGTCGGGCTCGAGCGACGCGGCGTGATCGGTGCCCTTCCACGTGCGATCGAGGGTGAAGTGCCGCTCGATCCACTTCGCGCCCAGCGTGATCGCGGCGACGTCGGGGGCGATGCCGAGGTGATGTCCGGAGAACCCGATCGCCTCGACGTCGGCGCCGTAGTCGTCGCACAGCCGCGTGATCTCGCGCAGGCAGAGATCGTCGACGGCGACCGGGTAGCCCGAGGTGCACGCGTACAGCACGGTGTCGCGCAGGCGGCCGTGGGCGCCGAGCAGCTCCATCAGCGCGCGCTCCTCGAGCGCGGTGGTCATGCCGAGGCTGACGTGGATCGACCCCGGGTAGTGCTCGCACAGCCACGACAGCATCTCGGTGTCCGTGTTGCAGGCGCTCGGGATCTTGATCCACTTGGGCCCGAGCTCGGTGAGCTGCTGGGCCGAGGTCATGTCCCACGCGCTGCACGAGTAGTCGATCGACAGTGAGTCGCAGAGCGCCTTCAGATCGGCGTGGCGCTCGATCGGCAGCTCGAGGTACTCGCGGTGCTCGCCGTAGGTCCGGCCATAGCTGTGGCTCGGGTCGGGGTGCGGGGCGGCGTACTGCTCGGCGCTCAGCGACTCCTTGGGGTTGCGCTTCTGGAACTTCACCGCGTCGGCACGGCAGAACTCGGCCGCGGTGCGGACGAGCTCCTTTGCCAGCTCGAAATCACCCTTGTGGTTGCAGCCGATCTCGGCGACGACCTTGGGGACATTGTCCGGTCCGATGTCCATGGCATGGCCGTACGGCACGGCACGGGCCGCGCAAGGGCGGTGGCCCAACCCCGACCGCCCGGCGGGTCCGGGCGGCGCGCGCGGACGCGGCGGCCGGCCGCCGCGGACTAACCCGCGACCGCAGGC